>ENA-UOWO01001699-UOWO01001699.1-activated-sludge-metagenome-genome-assembly--contig:-NODE-1699-length-28733-cov-12.299219_pt1 | contig 28733 bp, 19 predicted proteins | sample MGYA00238148_ERZ761564 | MGnify/ENA primary metagenome ERZ761564 (study PRJEB28885, sample SAMN05720194) | activated sludge metagenome | isolation source: Anaerobic digester | place: USA...
AATAGCAAATTGTGGATCAAACGCCTGCTGCACACCGCAGCCATTTTGGCGGCTACTTCAATGGCGGTGAAATTAGCGGGGGCAAATCCGCATTTTTCGCCCACTTCGCGGGAAGCCTTTTTGTTGGTGAATCTTTCCTGGGGCTTCGGGGTCAGTATTTTGATGGTTTATTTGCTGAGTACTTTTGCACTCAAGCGCCCGGTAGCCTTGATTGCGCTGATGGGTTGTGTGATGATGTTGATTTTGGGCGGTTTTTTGTATTGGGTAGGATAAAAAATTGTGGTATTTCCCGTTTTGCAAAGCGCTGCGATATTTTTTATTCCACTTCCTTATCAAAATAGGCCTTAACCACTTTGGCCTTGGCCATACCCAGCACTTCGATTAGCTCCGAAGCCAGCGCTTCGCGTATTTTTCTGACCGAACCAAAATGGGTCAATAACTTCTGTGCCGTTTTTTCACCAATCCCGGGGATGTTGTTCAGTTCAGTATCGATGAAATTTTTGGAACGTTGATCGCGGTGAAAGGTAATGGCAAAACGGTGGGCTTCGTTGCGTGCCTGTTGGATCAGTTTGAGTGATTCCGATTTTTTGTTGATGTACAAGGGTACCGAATCGCCGGGAAAAAAGATCTCCTCTAGCCGTTTGGCAATGCCGATGATGGTCATTTTGCCAGTTAGTCCCAATTCAACAATGCTTTCCATGGCCGCACTCAATTGCCCTTTACCTCCATCGATGATCACCAGTTGGGGCAGCGGCTGATTTTCATCCAACAAACGGCGGTACCGGCGGAACACCACTTCTTTCATGGTATCAAAATCGTTCGGACCGATGACCGTTTTGACTTTAAAGTGGCGATAATCCTGCTTTGAAGGTTTGGCGTTTTTGAAGACCACACAAGAGGATACCGGGTTGCTGCCCTGAATGTTGGAGTTGTCAAAACACTCAATGTGCATCGGCACCTCACTCATTTGCAAATCGGCCTGGAGGGTGCGTAGGATGCGTTCGGCGGGCGATTGGCGTTTGGTTTTGCTGGCATCGTCGCGTTTTTTCTGCGCGCGGTAATATTGTACGTTTTTGAGGGAGAGTTCGAGCAGTTTGCGCTTTTCGCCAATTTTGGGTACTGTGGTGGTCAGGTTTTTATCCGTCATTTGCACTTCAAATGGCAAAATCAGCTCGGGCGCAATGCTGTTGAAGCGATCGCGGATGAGGGGGATGGTGTAAGCCAAAAGGTCGGCTTCTTCTTCCTCCAGGTTGACCACCAACTCCTGCGTGTGGGTGTGGATGATCACGCCGTTGACTACCCGGAGGTAGTTGATGTAGGCCTCTTTTTCGTCGCTGGCAATGGAAAACACGTCCACATCCCGGATGCTGGAACTCACCACCGTGCTTTTGGCCTGGTAATCTTCAAAAGCGGTGAGCTTTTCCTTGATGGCCTGGGCTTTTTCAAATTCCATTTTTTCGGCATGGGCATTCATCAAGCCTCTAAAATGCTGAATTACCGCGCCAAAATTGCCTTTGAGGATGTTTTTAATTTGTTCAATTTTGGCATTGTAACTGGCCAGGTCTTCGAAGCCTTCACAAGGCCCCTGGCAATTTTTGATGTGGTACTCCAAACAGACTTTAAACTTGCCCGCCGCGATGTTTTCAGGTGCCAGGTTAAGCTGACAAGTGCGCAAAGGGAAGAGTTGGCGCAGCAACTCCCAAATGATTTGAGTACGCACTTTAGACGTATAGGGTCCAAAATAGATAGAGCCGTCGCGAATGACACGCCGGGTAAAAAAAACGCGAGGGAAAGGTTCTTTTTTGATGCAGATATAAGAATAAGTACGATCGTCTTTGAGCATCACGTTGTAGCGCGGCTGGTATTCCTTGATCAGGGAGCTTTCCAGCAAAAGGGCATCGGTTTCGGTTTCTACAATCGTAAATTCAATGCGCTCTGCATTTTTGACCATGAGTTGGGTGCGGAAAAGCCGGTCTTTGCGCTCCCCAAAATAACTCGACAGCCGGTTCTTCAGGTTTTTGGCCTTGCCTACATACAAGATCGTATCGTCTTCATTGATGAAGCGGTACACACCCGGATCTTTCGGGATGGTATTGTAAATTTTATTGAAGTCCTCGGTGGTCATTATTGCAAGATAATTTGTTTGGCACTCACCTTTCTCTCCTCATCCACGATCCTCAAAACATAAGTCCCCCTCGGAACATTTCCACACTGCACCTGCATACTTAGCGCATCAAATTGCAGCCCACTTACTCGCTGCCCCATGAGGTTGTACAGCTCTATTTGGGTGATGCGCCCGCCGTTGCTCAGTTCCAGGCGAAAGGTCTGTTGTGCGGGATTGGGAATGATGCTGAGGATATAATCCTGCTGATGCAGGTCATCTGTGCCCACAGTAAAGTTGCAAGCCTGGATGTTGCTGACCACTTTACTCCGCACAGCGGCCAGTTTGCTGTATACATTTTCCCCCGGGCACAACGTTGCGCAGCCATCTCGGTGGCCACAAACGTGGTTCAAATCCAGGTTGCTGCGGGAATGTACCGATTTCAAGAGCGGATCGATGTTCGAATTGCAACTTTTCCAGGCCAAAAGATCGGCCAGTTTGTTCAGCATGGCATCAGTGGGCTGCACTTCTTCAAAGTTCCCCAAAAGGCACACCCCCATGGTGCCGGTATTGGTGGCACAAAAATGGGCTCCAACCACGTTATTTCCCCCGCTGCGGCCTTCGTACAACACGCCGTTGGGATCGATGAGGTAATTGTAGGCCACATCGCAATATTCGCGGGTATTGACGTGAAAATCCCAGATACTGAGCACGACCTGCGCCCAATTGGTAGCCGTGTTTACCCCGGCGGAATGGTGCACCACCAGGTGGGTAACCGTAGCGTATCCCGGTGAGGCACAAGGCCGCGGAGCACCCCAGGTCGTACGAGACACCATGCCGGGTAAAGGGCAAGGGCAGGAGCGCAACTCCGGTTTTAGTGGGACCAAAGTAGCCGGATCATTTTGAAGCATGGCTCCATCTTGATTTTGGGGCAAAACGGGATTGAACAAGTTGATGTTGACTCCTGCCGGGAGGCTATTCCCGGACGAATGGATCATTTTGATTTGTACGCTGCGCACTGTGGCATCCAGTTGCCGCATTTCAGTGGCTACTACGGGGGATTCATCTTCTCCGTGCCGATCAAGGGGCAGTTTTTGCCAGGCACTCCATTTGCCGCGTTTTTTCTCGCGGTATTCGAATTCCAGGTTATCTCCTCCTATCGCAGATTTTGGCCAATTCAGCGCCAGCGTAAAAAAGTTTTCAACTTTGTCGTCAAACCTGATTTTGATCGGCTTTACAATTAAAACCGTCCGGTTTGTTTTTTCCAATGCGGATGTATTGCTCGAGCTTTGAACCTGCTCTGGGGTGATGGCAATCTTTTTACGGTTGGGTGTTGATTCATTTTGGGCAAAACTCAACAATGGCAAGAGTCCGAGCAAACAGCAGGAAAGGAAGATGGTTTTTTTCATGGATAGGCTTTATGGTTAGGTTCAAAAGAATGCTAAATATAAAACGTATTCAAATAATCCTTCAGTTTATTCAATTGCCGTTTGTCGCCCAAAACGATAAAACTGGTTTGGGGCGACAATACCGTATCCGGGCCAGGGTTGATGTGGTAATACCCCACCGCGTCGCGAAAACCAATGATGTTGGCACCTGTGTTTTGCCTGATGTGTAGTTCACCCAGTTTACGTCCCTGGCAACTGGCAGGTACGTTTTCATAAGCCAGTTCCTCAAAACCAATATCCGAGCTGTGCTCATTGGTGATGAAGGAAAAAAACTCAACCGCGCCGGGTTTGGAGACCAGTGTGGCCATGTAAAAACCCCCGATTTGTTCGGGCATGACCACGTGATTGGCGCCCGCCAGGGCAAGCTTTTTTTGCGATTTCGGGTCTTTGGCCCTGCTGATGATGTCCAACTGAGGATTGAGTTGGCGGGCGGTCAGTACAATGAATACGTTGTCGGAATCCTCCGGCAAGGCCGCGATCAGGGAACGAGCTCGGCCAACCCCCGCCGCAATCAGGGCTTCATCGTGCGTGGCATCGTCCTGAATGTACAAGATATCGGATTCAGAACCCTGAATGGATTCAATCCGTTCGGGGTTGATGTCAATGACTACAAAGGGAATCTTGTGTTGTAAAAAATGTTTGGTGATCTCTCGACCATATTTACCAAAACCACAGACGATGACGTGATTTGATAAACTTTCAATGGAACTTTTGACGTAATTGAGGTGCATGGTTTTAAAAATTTCACCTTGAATGATGTAGTAGGAAAACACCGATAAGATGTAGGCAAAAACGCCGATGTTGAACAAAATATAAAAGGAAACAAAGATTTTTCCCTGATCGTCCAAACGTTTGACCTCGGTAAACCCCACCGTAGATATGGTAATCACCGTTTGATAAAAGGCATCGATGAATTCGAATTGTTCCAACCACATGAACCCTGCAATCCCTACCAACAGATCGATGATGAAAATTGCCACCGCAAGGTTCACATCGAGAATGGTACCTGGGATGAGCTGGGATTTCCAGGTCGTCAACTTTCGTGTTTTTTCGATTATGGTATGTACCAAGGGCATGCGTTCGTTTGGGTTGTACCGTAATTTACTAATTTGCCGACACAATAGCGCTAAAAAGTTCGGGATTATTTTGTAGTCTTGATCAGGTTCTTGAAATTGGAACTGTTTAATTCCTGAGTAATATAACATCAATGAAGCAACTATCTAACCTATTTTTATTCGTGGCCTTTTTGCCACTGTGTGCATTGGCGCAACAAACCATGGATTTTGAAAAATACGATCCACCTTCATCCCTGGTTGTACCCGAGCACAAAATCACCCGTTCCAAATTCCCTTTTCTGGATGTACACAGCCACCACTGGAACATGGCAACCCAAGACCTCACCATACTGGCCCGAGAGATGGATTCACTCAATATGGGGATTTGTATGAACCTGAGTGGACGGGGCGGAGCTGCCCTGAAAGCCATTACGGATAACGTCAAAAAATATGGCCTGGAGCACCGGATTGCCGTATTTACCAACCTTAGTTTCAAAGGTATCGACGAGCCGGATTGGACCAGCAATGCGGTCAAACAAATCGAATTTGACGTTAAAAATGGTGCAAAAGGCCTGAAAATTTTCAAAAGCTTGGGCTTATCAGAAAAAGACGCCCAAGGCAATTACATCCACATTGACGATCCACGCATCGATCCCGTTTGGGCCAAATGTGGAGAATTGGGCATCCCTGTTCTCATCCACACCGCCGACCCCAAGCAATTTTGGGAACCACTGGATGAAAACAACGAGCGTTGGCTGGAACTCAAACTCAATCCGGGGCGCAAGCGCACAGATACCACTCCTGCCCCCTTTGACACGCTCATCAAGCAGCAGCATAACATTTTTAAAAAGCACCCCAAAACCACGTTCATCAACGCCCACTTTGGCTGGTACGCCAATGACCTGACCAAACTAGGACAGCTAATGGACATGTACCCCAACATGTACGTGGAGTGTGGAGCCATCATTGCGGAATTGGGACGCCAACCCCGGGCTTCGGCAGCTTTTTTTGAAAAATACCAGAATCGGGTGTTATTCGGTAAAGACGCGTACCATCCCGAGGAATACCCTACCTATTTCCGGGTATTGGAAACGGCTGATGAGTACTTCCCTTATCACAAGCGCTATCATGCTTTCTGGCGCATGTATGGGATGGCACTGCCCGACAAAATTCTGAAAAAAGTATATTACGAGAACGCACTACAGATTATTCCGGGCTTGTCGCGGAAGGCGTTTGAGAAGTAGGGTTCGGGGGTTCGATGTTCGGGGGTTCGATGTTTGGGGGAACCCCCGAACCCTCGAACTCACGAACTCCCGAACCCTTACTCGAGATGAAACTTCACCGGCAAATTCATCTGCACTTTCACCGGCACGCCCCGTTGTTTGCCCGGGAGCCATTCGGGCATGGAACGCACCACCCGGAGGGCTTCTTCGCCACAACCACCCCCAATGTCTTTGAGGATGTATGGATTAGAAATTTGTCCTTTTTCATTCACCAGGAATTGAATCACCACCGTACCCTGGATGCCATTTTCTTTGGCGATGTCGGGATACCTGATCTCGCGCGACAGGAACTGATTTAGACTGCCTCGAAAAGCGGGCATTTGCTCCACGACGATAAAAAAGTCGGGTTGCTTGACCTGCTTTTTTTCTTCCTCAATCACTGCTGGAGGCGCTTCAATTTCAATGGGTTCTTCCGGAAGGTAATCCCTTCCATTGGGGTCACCAGCCGTCGTGACAGTGCCAGGGTTTTTGTTGAGCAAATCTTCTTGCGTGGGCGGTTCGTATTCTTCCACCAGTTCATCCTCATCTATCACCTTGGGCGTGAGAAATGCAATGGTTGGGCGAACGGGTGGAGGAGGCGTAAACACCGGAGGCGGTGGGGTGACTGGCTCTTCTTTAGCAGGTGGAGTAGTGATCTCTGGTAACTCATAAACGGTCATCAAGGTCATTTTTTCTCGTAAGGCATTGGCCAGCAAAGTGCCTCCATACAACAATCCGATCAAGGCCATCGACAGTAAGCCTCCCCACATCATGTGGCGCGGGTATTGTTGGCGAAGCTGGTAAGCACCGTATTCCTGGTTGCGGTAACGGAACACCTCCAGCAACCAAGAAAGCTGAAACAGCGGGCTAGCGCCGGGTAGTACTGTAGCAATGGGGCTAGCGCCCAAATTTTTTCCATCCTGATTCCCCTGCATGAGGTCAGTTGCTTGACGATTTGCCATCTTGTTTTGATTTCGACAAAATCCTCCCAGGATTGCTTCGGGGCGCCTCCGAAGCAATTACCTGAGTGGCTAATTGGCTTTGTTGTGGAAAAAGATGTTGAATTAAAATCTAATTAGGTAGATGCAGGAGAAGAGAAAAATGGTGGGCGAGGAAAAAAAAATGACGAATGATTCGAATGACGAGTGACGAATTTGTCGGCACTTCGGCTTCGCTCAGTGACCGACAATTCGTTACTCGTCATTCGAATCATTCGTCATTCCATCCCTGAGGCTTTATACACCCCCAGTTCCGCAACCTGCGCCGGAGCCAGTGCACGCAGGACAGTCAGGCGCAGTTTTGTGGCAGTGACTGGGTCAAAACGCAAGAGGCGTTTATAGCCTACAGTGGTGAATTTTTTAATCAATTTCCAGGTCGTTCCATCCCAATACTCGAGTTGAGCTTCGGCGATACGCTGGCCTTCGGCAATGTTTTCCTGTAGCATAAAGCGATCAAAAGTCGCAGATTTGGGCAGTTTGATTTCCAGTGGGCTGTTCTCAGGTGCAGCAATCCAGGTTTCCAGTTTTTTGTCAACCAGTTTTTTATTTTTCCCCGACTTGGCCAAGTTGGTTTTGAACGTTTCGTTCAGAATGCTGCGGTACTCCTTGATGGCTGCTACATCCTGGGGGCAAAGCAGGCCCTCACGATTGGGGGGTACATTGAGCAACAATAAGCTGTTGCGCCCGACAGACTGGTAGTAGAGGTTGACCAGATTTTGAGGAGAACGTACTTTATCGTCTTCTTTAGGGTGATAAAACCAGCCCGGACGAATAGAAACGTCGGTTTCGGCAGGAATCCACTCCGTACCTTGTTCATCTCCAGTATTCAAATATTTGGAATCGGCGACGCCGGGTGCCATGCCCAGCGTGATGATCGGTGACCAGCAGGTTTCGCCCGCGTTGCCCGACTCATTGCCCACCCAACGCACGCCAGGGCCTACGTCCGAAAAACAAACGGCCTGGGGTTGGTGCTGTTTGACCAAATCCCAATACCCTTTGAAGTCGTATTGCATGTCTTTGGCATTTGGCCCGCGAGCACCATCAAACCACACTTCGTGAACTATGCCGTAATTCGTCAGCAATTCTTTCAACTGGTTTTTGTAAAAATCGTTGTATTGATCGGTGCCATAACTTTTTTCATGCTGATCCCAAGGTGAGAGGTAAAATCCAAATTTTAAGCCAAATTCCCGGCAGGCATCGGCTACATCTTTGACCACGTCGCCTTGCCCATTTTTCCAGGGGCTGCTTTTTACGGAGTGATCGGTATATTTGGAAGGCCAGAGGCAAAACCCATCGTGGTGCTTGGCGGTGATAATACACATTTTGAAGCCCCCTTCCTTTAAGGCAGCTACCCATTGACGGGCATCCAATTTGACGGGATTAAAAATACTGGGGTTTTCGGTGCCATCGCCCCATTCCTTATCGGTGAAGGTATTGACCGTGAAGTGCAGAAAGGCCGTGGTCTCCAGTTTTTGCCAGGCGAGCTGAGCGGCGCTGGGTTTGGGCAGGTTTTGGGCGAATAGGTTGCTACAACCTAGACAAAATGCGAGAAAAAGGACTTTGCGCATCATGATGATTTTTTAAACACAAAGAAAACACAAAACAAAAAGAAAGCACTTTTTCTCGCTCCTTAGATGTAATAAAATTCATCTTAACATACTAGGATAAATTTCATTAAATTTATCATGTCATACTGAAATAAATCGCTTGTGCTGGTTTTTGATGTAAAAAGCTATTTATATTTTTATCTACAATTTTCCCAAACTTTCCTGCTGAAAATGGGTGTGAATGCTTTAAATTTATCGCTTCCTTGATCTTCACCACAACGCACAAAACAGTCCAAACTATGGCATTCAAACCAAACATTGGTAAAAAACTTCCGCTGCTGGCCTTCCTCATGCTGCTGATCTACTCCTGTATGAAGTTGCCGCAAACCATTTCCATCCAGGAAAGCTCGGAAAAATCCGCCCAAAAGGCAAAAGACCTCCAGGGCAAAACCTCGATCAAACTCGCCGATGGCCTCCAGCTGAACCTCTGGGCGACCGACTCCCTGGCCCCCGACCCTGTGGCCATGGACATCGACCATCTCGGCCGCGTGTACCTCACCCGCACCAATCGCCAAAAAAACTCGGAATTCGACATCCGGGGGCACCGCGACTGGATGACCGAATCCATCGGCCTGCAAAGTGTAGAAGACCGGCGGGCTTTTTTGCGCAAAACCTTTGCCCCTGAGCGCAGCAAAGAGAATGAGTGGTTGGAAGACCTCAACGGTGATGGTTCACACGATTGGCGCGACCTGGCCGTTGAGCGTGATGAAATCTGGCGCCTCGAAGACCAAAATGGCGACGGCATGGCCGATAAATCGACCCGCATCCTGAACGACTTTTTTACCGAAGTGACCGATGTAGCGGGTGGCCTTTTGGTGACTGCCAAGAACATCTTCGTCGCCATTGCACCTGACCTCTGGAAAATCAATTATAAAAAAGGGGAAGTGGGTAAAAAAACCTCCATCGCCAATGGATACGCGGTACACATCGGGTTCAGTGGACACGGGATGTCGGGGGTGACCGAAGGCCCTGATGGCCGGATTTATTGGAACATTGGCGACATTGGTGCCAACGTCACCACCGTGGATGGGAGAAACCTGCCTAACCCCAACTCCGGGATTATTTCCCGTGCCAATCCCGACGGCAGCGATTTTGAAATTTTCGCCACCGGCCTGCGCAATACCCACGAATTTGCTTTTGACGAATACGGAAACCTCATCTCCTCCGACAACGACGGTGACCACCCCGGCGAAAGTGAGCGCCTGGTACACGTCGTAGAAGGCTCGGACGCCGGCTGGCGCTCCAACTGGCAGTACGGCAAATATACCGACCCCAAAAACAACCGCTACAACGTGTGGATGGAAGAAAAACTGTACAAGCCCCGCTGGGAAGGTCAGGCAGCCTACATCATCCCGCCAATCATGAACTACCACAACGGCCCTACGGGCATGGTATACAATCCGGGTACCGCTCTGGGATCAGCCTGGAAAAACAAGTTCTTCCTGGTGGAGTTTGTGGGTACGCCCGCGCGTTCTCCGATCTGGGCTTTTGACCTGAAACCCAAAGGAGCCACGTTTGAGTTGAAAAGTGAAACCAATGTTGTGACTGGTATTCTACCGACGGGCATCGAATTTGGCCCCGACGGTGCTTTGTACGTTGCTGACTGGGTCAATGGCTGGGGCACCAAAAACTATGGCCGGGTTTGGAAACTAGACGTTACCGCAGAAAAAAATGACCTCGCCGCCGAACGCCGCGAGACCAAACGCTTGATGGAGCTAGACTACGAAGCGCAAAGCAACGAACAGTTGGGAGAACTATTGAAGTATGCGGATATGCGCATTCGCCAAAAATCCCAGTTTGAGTTGGTGCGCCGGGGTGGCAAAGGTTTGGGCATTTTGACCCAGGCGATCTCCCAACGCGAGCACCAACTGGCGCGTATTCACGGCATTTGGGGGGTAGGACAACTCACGCGGAGCAATCCAAAATACGGCAGCATTCTTTTGCCTTTGTTGAAAGATGCCGATACCGAAATCATCGTACAAGCGGCCAAAATGTTGGGCGACGCCAATATCACTGCGGCGGGGCCGGAGTTGATTCCGTTTTTACAGCACGAAAGTCCACGCTTGCGCTTTTATGCGGCAGAAGCCCTGGGCCAACTCAAACACGCTCCAGCCCTGGAACCACTGATTGCCTTACTGAAAGCCAACAACGACGAAGACCTCTACATCCGCCACGCTGCGGTATTGGCGTTGTCGAGAATTGGCCAGGCTGAGCCGATCATTGCCATGGCCAACAACCCCAGCAAAGCCTTACGCACTGCAGCGGTATTGGTTTTGAGAAAGTTGAAGCACGAAAAAATCGCGCTGTTCCTCAACGATGCCGATGAGTACATCGTAACCGAAGCGGCCCGGGCCATCAACGACGATTTGTCCATCCCGGCAGCACTGCCTGCTTTGGCCGCCACGCTGAAGGAAAAGAGATTTACCGCCGATCCGCTGTTGCGTAGAGCCATCAATGCCGCACTACGGGTTGGTGGAGCTGCCGAATTGGATCTCCTGGTCGCTTATGCAACGCGCACCGACATCTCCGATGTCATGAAGGCGGAGGCATTGGCTACCCTCGGTTCCTGGGCAAGTCCATCGCTTACCGACCGGGTGGATGGCCGTTACCGGGGCAAACTGGATCGTGATGCTGCTCTGGCTCGAACCAAGGTCAAACCTTTTGTGGCTGACTTTTTGAAAGAAAGCAACCCTGAAACGTTGATCGCCGTGGCGGGTCTGTTGGCCAATTTGGAACTCACGGACAACAATGAGACCCTGGCCAAAATTTACAACGAAAACAGCAATGTCAAGGTAAAAGCCGCTGTACTTACCGCTCTGAACCGCCTGAAATACCAGGGCATCGAAGCGGTGATCAAAAGTGGCATGGAAGACAAGGACGAAAGCCTGCGCACCGTTGCCTTGGGTTTGTTGAACAATTCGAACGTCACCAAAGCGACCTTGCCGGGCATTGTCCAATCCGTATTTGGAAAAGGGACTACCCGTGAGCAACAACAATTACTGGTGGTCATGGGCAAACTTGAATTGGACAAAACCCAAACCATTCTGGAAGACCTGGTGCAGCAATTGGCGGATAAAAAACTCTCCCCCAACTTGCGTCTGGAACTCAAAGAAGCCATCGATGCCTCTGGTTCTGCCAGCCTGAAAGCCAAAATGGATGCACTGAAGCCGGGTACATCGCCCTTGGATGCCTTTGCTGATGTGCTTTACGGAGGGAACCGCAACGAAGGAAGGAATATTTTCAACAATAATTCTGCTGCCCAATGTACCCGTTGCCACGCCATTCGTGGAGTGGGTGGAACAGCCGGGCCATCACTCACGGATATTGCCAACACCCTGAGTCGCGAACAGCTTTTGCAATCGCTGATTGAACCCAGTGCTCGCCTGGCACCAGGCTTTGGTACGGTTACCCTTAAGCTGAAGGACGGGCAAGAAGTTTTTGGCGTACTCGACAAAGAAACCGAAACGGCACTGACGCTTAAAACTTCGGACGCAGAGCCATTGGTGATTCCGATTGCCAGGATTGCCAGCCGGGATAATACACCTTCAAGTATGCCCCCAATGGGCGAGGTGCTCTCAAAGCGGGAGATCCGGGATTTGGTGGAGTATTTGTCGTTTTTGAAAAACTAGTTTAGGGTTCGGGGGTTCGGAGTTCGAAGGTTGCTGGTAGCAGCTTCGAACCCCGAACCCTCGAACCTTATTTACCCTTTTCCAAAAAAGCCTCCAATTGATCAAAAGTGCTCGTAAAACTTTGCTGCATTGACCCTACGCTTGCCAGGTAAATAGCCTGCTCATCGGGGCTGGCATTGATCACGTTTCCCTGTAAGGTTAAGGTTGTTTTTCCCATCTCTTCTACCAACGTCAATACATTGATCATTTCCAAGGGCCAGCTTGGGCTAAAAGGTGCCCGGGTGGTATGGCCGGATTCGTCGGAAAAAGAATTGACAAAAACCAGGCGCTGGGGAGCGGCAATTTCATGGTAAACAAATTTGCCCCACATTTTTTGTCCGTCTGCTCCCTGAAAACAATAATGAAAAATACCTCCGGGCTGCAAATCTAGTTGTGCAACGATGGTTTGGTGAGATTTTGGACCCCACCACTCTTTTACAGCGTCAGCAAGCGTCCAGGCCTGGAATACCGCCTCAGCAGGGGCATCAAAAACACGCGTGAGGGAAAAAGGATAGTCAGGTTTGTCTGCCATTTATGGTTTGTTTTAAATATAAAAATACAAAAATAACATAAAAATTTATATTTGACACAAAAAAACACTAGCAAATCAGTCAAGGTTTGCTCCATTTTGCGCCATGTTCAGCCATTCTTCCATTACTATGGTCCTTATTACACAGCCTTTGGTCATTCATCTGACAAAAGGTGCCTTCTCATTTATCCCCCAAAATGGGTGAGCTGATTTTTGTGATTTTGTGCCCTTTTTAGGGCGTTTTTGCTAAAAAACTGCATTTTATCATTCAATTCCTGCATTTCGTCGCCGAAAAAATCCCCCAATTTGCAGGATTTACCACGCGTAGTACCCCACCTATCTTTAAGCTCGGATTTTTTGAGCATGGTTCAAAAAATGCAACGACTGTAATAAATCACTCACTAACCTATGTAAGGATGAAGCCAAATTTGTACTTGCTGGCCATTGGGTTGCTGCTCTGTGCATGCCCAATGTTTGCCCAGGATGTTTCGGTAACCGGAACAGTGCTGTCCAAAGACGACAGTGAAGCGCTACCCGGCGTCAGTATTCTAGTAAAGGGAACCACCCGCGGAACAGTAACGGATATTGAGGGCAAATACGCCCTAGTTGTCCCCACTAACGCGGTACTTGTTTTTAGCTACACTGGTTTTTCACAAGTAGAAGAGACGGTTAATGGACGCACCGTCATTGACCTGCAAATGGAAACCGATGTGCTCAAACTCAATGAGGTGATCGTAACCGCAGTAGGGATTTCGCGGGGACAAAAAGCCTTGGGATACTCGGTTGAGCGGGTGGACGGAGACAAAGTTCAACAAACCAGCGAACCCGACATGCTGCGGAGCCTTTCTGGCAAAGTGCCGGGCGTCAACATCATCGGTTCCAGTGGGGTGCCGGGTAGTGCCACCCGGATTACCTTACGGGGCAACCGGTCTTTTTTTGGCAACAATCAGCCCTTGATTGTAGTGGACGGTATTCCCTACAACAACGAAACCAACGGCGTCAACTCCGGGGCCAACCGCCAGCTCTCTGGTGGCGGTGCATTCGCTAGCCGGATTGCCGATTTAGACCCCAACAACATTGAGTCGATCAACGTACTCAAAGGAGGGGCTGCTGCGGCCCTGTATGGAATTCGCGCGGCCAATGGGGTGCTGCTCATCACGACCAAAACAGGAAGTTCTAGGACATCTAAAAAAGGCCTGGAGGTTACCTATTCTTCTTCGGTTTCTTTGGAAAACATTGCCAATGTGCCCGATTATCAAAATTCTTACGGAACAGGTACGGGGTTTGTTTTTGCAGCTTCCAACGGATCCTGGGGCGCTCCATTTAAAAGTGCAGTTCCTTATCCAACAATCGATTCGATTCCTGTTTGGGCTGCATACGCCAATGCATTTTCAACCTTAAGGGGTAAAAAAACACCTTACCAGGCTTATCCTAACAACGTAAAGGACTTTTTTGAAACGGGCGTAGTGACAGAGAATTCCTTGACCCTGTCGGGTGGCACTAGCAAGAGCAGCCTGATTGCTACGGTGTCCAAATTGGATCAAACCGGGTACATCCCCAATTCTACTTTCAAACGTTTTAACTTGAGTTTAGGCGGGAGCACTACGCTTGACAACGGCTTGATCATCAATGGCAACCTTGCTTACACCAACAGCCAACAATTTGGCCCAGCAGGTGGTGCCAATAATGCCACCGGCAATGCCTCGGCCTTCGGCCGTACCATGTTCATTGGTCGCAACTGGCCTTTACAAGAATTTCCATTTGAAGACCCCACTACGCGAGCAAGCGTATTTTTCGTCCCCGTTGGCTCTTCAACCAACCCTTATTGGAGTACCAAATACGATGGGTTTAGCGCCGATGTCAATCGTTTTGTCGCCAGTCTGGGGGCTAGTTACAACCTAAATTCCTGGTTGAGCGCCGCTTATAAAATTGGCATCAACAACTATTCCCAAAACGACAAAGAGTGGTTCCGTCCTGGATCGCGTGGTGCGGGGGGAATTGGACAGATTGCCGAAGGGAATACGGTGTTCACCGAGATTGAATCCAACTTTATTTTGACGGCCACGACCCAACTCAATCCAGATTTCAACCTGCGGGCAGTAGTGGGCCATAACCTCAACCAACGCACAATGAATGAGCAACGGGTACGGGGGCAGGGCATGATCAACTTCGACATCCTGGATCTAGACAACACTTCGAATGTCATTCCTTTCGGTGGCGATTATGAGCGCCGCAGGCTGTATGGGATGTTTAGTGATTTAACCCTCGATTACCGCGGGTTCGCTTTCCTCAATTTTACGGGCCGCAATGATTGGTCTTCTACCTTGCCTTCCGAAAACCGCAGTTTTTTCTATCCGGGAGTTAATGGGTCTTTGGTTTTTACCGATGCCTTGAAAATCAAGTCCTCGATTCTGAATTACGGCAAAATTCGCGCCAGTTGGGCCACTGTGGGCAACGACGCACCTGCCTATGCATTACAACCCATTTATTTGATCAACTTGGGGGCCAACTCCAACTTGGTAGGCGCTATCCGTCAAAATGATTTTCCTTTCCGGGGCTTACCAGCAGCTACGCTATCCAATACCGCTACCGACCCAAACCTGAAGCCCGAGTTTACGCGCAGTGTTGAGGTAGGCACGGAATTGAAGCTCTTTAACGGGCGTATCGGTTTGGATTTTACCTATTATAAAACCCGTACTACTGATCAAATTGGACAACTTTCACTGCCTGCTGCCTCGGGCTTCAGCAATTTGTTGACCAATTTTGGGGTACTGGACAACGAAGGGGTAGAAGTGGGGCTTAGTCTGGATCCATTGCGTTCCGAAAAAGGTTTCAACTGGAACATTTATGCCACCTTTACACGCAACCGCAACATCGTAAGAGAATTGTCACCTGGCCTGGAAGAAATTGAAATTCAAGGCTTGTTTGGGGGTAGTGTTACCCCGGTATTGCGCCCTGGGCTGCCTTATGGGGTTATTCGGGGAACCGTTTCCCAACGTGATGAAGAAGGCAACCTGCTCATCGACCCCAGCAATGGCCAGTTGATCACGGCTTTGCAAGAAGACATCGTTGGTGACCCCAATCCTGATTTTTTGCTGGGTTTGACCAATACCTTTTCTTTCAAAGGACTCAGCCTGAATGTGGTATTGGATTACCGCAAAGGGGGAGATTTGTACTCGGGTACGGTTAACCAAATGCTCGGTCGCGGAGTACTTAAAGACACCGAAAAACGGGAAATGAACTACGTGATTCCCGGCTTTTTGGGTGATCCCAATACGGGTTTGGCGCTCCTGGATGAAAGGGGAAACAAAATTCCCAATAACATTCAGGTGGAGTTAAACGACATGTATTTTGGCAACACCTTCGCCGTGAATGGCAATGACGAATGGGGCGTATTTGACGCAACCACCATCCGCATTCGGGAAGTAAGCCTGGGATACACGCTACCCAAAAGTGTACTGCAAAAGACACCCATTGGTTCTTTGCACCTCAGCATAACGGGCCGTAACCTTTGGTACAAAGCACCCAATTTCCCCAAATCTACCAGATTTGATCCAGAGACCAGCACTTTTGGTAGCCAAAACTTTATAGGTTTTGAATACCAGGCTGCTCCTTCGGTACGTCGCGTGGGATTGAATTTGCAAGCCACATTTTAGAAGTTGGTAAAACATTAAAAGATGAAAACAAAAGTTAAATACACCCTCAATATTTTGGCCATCACGGTTGGGCTACTGGTATTTTCAGCCTGCGAAAAGGGTTTTTTGGACATCAACGTCGATCCCAATAACCCTACCGATGTGCCTTTGACTCAATTGTTGCCTTACGCGGAGTTGGGCTTGTCCAACGCATTGTCAATGCACAGTCAAGGTTTGGGTGAGCCCCTTGCTTGCTTCACCCATTACATTGTCACTCGCAACAACTTCAACAATTATTTTGCTCAAGGTAACGATGGCGCAGTTGGTGACCCCTGGGATCAACTCTACGCCAATTCATTGACCGACCTGAGACAAATCATCGACATTGGTACTGAAGATGAAGCTTGGCATTTTGTGGGCGCTGCCCAGCTGATGACTGCTTTTGTGATGGGATCCATGGTCGATATTTGGGGAGATGTGCCCTTTAAAGAGGCCAATTTGGGTGCTACCAAACCTTATCCCGTTTATGACCAAGGGAGTGCGATTTACGCAGATTTGCTCAAACTGGCGGACGAAGCCCTGGCCAATTTCGCCAAAGCATCCAACGTCCGGATGGGCAACGCCGATCTTTACTTTGCTGGCGACGTGGCCAAATGGCAACGTTTTGGCAGCACCCTTAAACTGCGCTTGTACAACCAGGCGCGCCTTACACCATTGTACGACGATGCTGCGGTAAAAGCGCTCATCAGCGGCAACAAATTGATGGCAGCAGCGACCGATGATTTTGAAATGTTGTACGGAAATGGCGTTTCGCCGGATACGCGCCATCCTACATTTATCGATGAGTATACCCAGGGTAGTCCTCAGTACAACATCAGTCCTTATTTTTACCAAATTATGCAAGGCAAAAGCCAGTTGAATACCATTTTTAAGGACATTGTTGATCCACGGATTCCGTACTATTTCTACAATCAACTGACCCCGGCGCAGCCCGCTCAAAACCCAATATCCTATCGCGACGGTGGTTTTATTTCGATTTGGTTTGGTTCCCTTAACATCGATCCGAATGAAGGTTTTGACCAAAACACCTCCAAAACGCTCCCCGGATTGTATCCTGCTGGTGGCAAATACGACGATGGTCGTGGAGGTGCAGGCAACCTCAACAGCGGTCTGCGGGGTGCTGGACTCAACCGCATGTTGACCTATTTTACCAGCCTGTACATTCGCGCCGAATTGGCCTTGACCCGCAGTACGGGTGAAAATGCCGAGGCACTGTTTAAGCAAGCGATAGAAGAATCCTTCGCAGAGGTCAACCGCATTGCGACTACTGCCAGTGCACCCACGATTGCCAAAGCCGACATCGATGGATACGTGGGCAAAATAATTGCCCTCTATCAGGCTGCCGACAACAACCGCAAACTGGAGCTGATCCTGACCCAAAAATGGATTGCCAATTTTGGTTTTGGCCTTGAAGCCTACAACGATGTGCGCCGTACGGGATATCCAGTTCCTTTTAATCCCACTACAGACAACAATCCGAATACCGAATTGATCCGCAATTTCATCGTGTCGTTTCCTTATCCGACCAACGACCTACAGATCAATCCTAATGCGCCTAAAACCCAGCGGGTTATTGCGCAGGATAAGGTCTTTTGGGATATAAACTAACTGTAAGGGCGACCCTTGCGGTCGCCACAACTTTAAAAAATCGCAATTATGAAATCACTGCATAAATTTTTCTTACTCTCGATGCTGGTATTGTCGCTCTTTGCTTGTGAGGACGAAGATGCCATCCGCATACCTGAATTCCTGGAGGGAGCAAACATGCGCATCGTCCTCGACGCTGCCAAAAGTTCACTCAGGATGTCATCTATCAGCAACAGCACCATTGAATTTGATGCCTATTCCATCAATACAAACTTGCAAAAAGTTGAATTCATCGGCGCCTATGTGAATAAAACCGATACGGTGGAAAACGAAGTGCTTTACACCCTGTTGCCCTCGGCGTTTGTGGGGGGCAAAGCGCGTGGTGTGATTACCGCTGCAGATGTCGTAAAAGCATTTAAACTGGCAGGTATTTCCAGCCTGAGTGCAGGTGATCTGATCTTTTTGGAAACCCACGTCACCCTTACCGATGGGCGGGTATTTAGTGCCGAAAATTCGGCCCCAAGCATCCTGCAAGGAACTTACCCAAGCTTTACTCCGTTTTTGGATTTTGACATTAAGCCTTAATTATAACAAGTTGGGAAGGGACAGCTTATCGCTGGGCTGTCCCAATTTTAAATTTGGTAATTTATCTGACAAAATCCCCCAATTTTAACATTTATCCCAGTCGATTTTTGCAACCTTTTAAAAAAAATGATCACTTTGTTAAGTAGTGGAACTGAATTAATCGACAGAATTCAACGTAGAGATTTTGGATTTCAGCGGGTTATTTTTGGGGCGCAATGCAGCGCATTGTAACGAAAAAATAAGAAAGATGAAATTCGAAAGATCAAGTTGAAAATGTCGATTAATTCGGTTCCGCTACCTAATAGCAGGTTTGTTGAATTTTGCTGATGCCAGTGTGCATAATGGCTGAATACAACAAGTTGATGTATCCAAACCCGACTGACTTATGATAGCCCAAGCTCGACCGATCAGAGTGGGTATCATTGATGGGCAATCGCCAATTGCCAAAGGCCTTTCTTTGCTCATCAACGGTACTGCTGGTCTGCAGGTTGCACATGTGTACGCCTCGGCCAAAGAGGCACAGGTAGCGTTGAACAAAGACCTGCCGGATGTCCTGTTGTTTCTGTTGGGGCGACCTGATGTGGAAGAACTATCGAGCATTAGCGCCATTCGCAAAATGCTACCCCTCATCAAAATTATCGTTGTGTCAGAAAGGGAGGATGAAGACCTGGTGTTCCACATGTTGCGTGCCGGGGCAGGTGGTTTTTTAACCCGCGATGTATCTCCGCTCAAATTATTGGAAGCCATTCGGGAAATTCAGGACGGCGGAGCACCCATGACCATGAACGTGGCTCGCCTGGTGGTGGCCTCGTTTTTCAAAAACAACGACTCATTGCTGACCCCCCGCGAGCGCGAAGTGCTGGGCTGGATGGCCCGGGGCAAAAGTTATACCCAAATTGCGGAGATCCTTTTTGTAGACAAAGAAACGGTGCGCTCGCACATCAAAAATATCTACGGCAAACTGGAAGTGCATTCCAAAGCTGACGCCATCGAAAAAGCAACCTTGGAAAAATTGATCTAAAATTAAACCCCAGTAGCGTTTTGTGAAACGCCAAAGAATGAGAGTTTTTTCATACTAATTTTGATTGGCCACCTCCTTGTGACGGAGGTGGCTTTTTTTATTTGTTCTGCTTCGCCGCGTACACCGCCGCACCCACAATCCCCGCATTGTTCAACAACTTTGCAGGACGCACGGGTACACCAACCTTGAGCAAGTGCCCAAAATCGGCAAACTCCTTACTCACGCCACCGCCCAAAATGAACAAATCGGGGGTGAGCAGGCGCTCCAAATGGCGCAGGTATTCACTAAAGCGGTGCGCCCAGTCGGCCCAGCTCAGGTTTTCTTCTTCCCGGACGCGGTTGGAGCAGTAGTGCTCGGCAATGCGACCATGCAAATAAAGGTGGCCAAACTCGGTATTGGGCACCAGGGTTCCATCTACAAACTGTGCCGTGCCCAGCCCTGTACCAATGGTAATGAGGATCACTACCCCAGCTACCTTTTTGCCTTCTCCAAAAGTCAATTCGGCGAGTCCAGCCGCATCGGCATCATTGAGCGCTTTGACGGGATTGCCACAAGCATCGCTGAATTCTTGTTCGATGTTGTGCCCAATCCAGCCTTTGTCGATGTTGGCGGCAGATTTGGCTACCCCATGTTGGACAATGGCCGGAAAACCGCAGCCAATGGGCCCTTCATAGCCAATTTTTTTCACCAAACCCGCAAAGGCTTCGGCAATGATATCGGGGGTACCAGCCGGGGTATCTACCCTGACCCGATTGCCAACGAGCTTACCCGTTTTGATGTCCACCAAAGCGCCTTTTATTCCAGAACCACCGACGTCTACGCCGAGTATTTGTTTAGACATTTTTTAGAATTCGGGGGTTCGGGGGTTCGGGAGTTCGAACCTCGAACCCCCGAACCTCCGAACCCATTATTTAATCACCCTAATCTTCATCTTGACGTCGCTACTAGGGCGGTCGCCAGGCAAAGTAGGTTGAGCTGCAATTTTATCGATTACGTCAAGGCCTTGAATGACCTGACCAAAAACGGTGTATTCCCTATCGAGCATGGGGGTGCCCCCCGATTTCGCATAAGCATCCCGCTGTGCTTTACTGTAACGGAAATTGTGGCTGCCCTCTTTCTGATTGAGCTGCGCATCACTAACCGGGCTGCCGTGTACAATGTAAAATTGGGAGCCCGAAGAGCGTTTTTGTGGATTGTTGGTACGCGCTGCGGCAATGGCGCCTTTGATGTGCGCCAAAGAGTCAACAAATTCAGCATCGATGGTATAATCGGGACCGCCCATACCCAATGCTTGGCCCGGTTTGGCATTTTTGGAGTTGGGGTCTCCGCCCTGGATCATAAAGCCGCCGATAACGCGGTGAAACAAAGTGCCATCAAAATAACCTTGTTCGGCGAGTTTGAGGAAATTATCACGGTGCTTGGGGGTAGCGTCCGATAAACGCACCAGCATGTTGCCAAAATCGGTTTCAATCATGACCAAACAAACTTTAGGTGCCTTGATCGAAATTTTGTCTTCGTACGTTTTGCTTTTGCTGCCTTTTTGGGCTGTTAGCTTAACTGCATAACTACCGGAGGCAAAAAAAGTATGCACCGGCGCTGCTTCGGTGGAGGTGTTGCCGTCTCCAAAATCCCAAACGTAGCTATCCGCTGGCTTGGGTGAAGTATTTTTAAAGGAGATGGGTGAAGGAGCCTCCTCGGGGCCAGCGTAGGTGAAGGAAGGTTTGGGCACCGCACAGGCGCTCAGCGCTGCCATCAGGAGCAGCATGGCATAGTTCAAAAAAACGTTCGATTTCATATTGATTATTGGAGTTGAGGAGGTTGAGAAGTTGAGAAGTTGAGGCTACCGCGAACGACATTGGACCTCGGCTTCGCTCAGTGACCGAGTCGCTTGCGGTAGCCTCAACTTCTCAACTTCTCAACCTCCTCAACTTATTTATTCTAATCCCCCGTTTTCCGCTTCAATTTCCCGGAAATACTGGATGGCTTTGGTTTTTAGAAATGCTTCCTGGGCCTCTACCCCTTTGGTTTCAACGGGCATGACCATCTCGTAATGGGGCCATCCATCGGCATCACGGCCAACAAAGCGATAGTAGCCATCATAACTCAGCAGGCGACAAATCGCGATGTGCATTAAATCTTGTTTCTCTTCCTTGCTGTATTCTTTTTTCCAACGCCCCAGTTCCTGAATGCCGATGAGGAACAAAACGGCGTTAAGATCGGGCAATGCATCTTTGCCGAATGTTTTTTGCACCACATGCCTTACCCGCAACCACTCAAAATCCGTTTCCCAAATGTCCATGTTGAATTTTTTCAGCGGCGCAAATATACAACGATTTTTTTCACTCTTCGCGAATCACAGTTGGAATTTGCCTGGCCCGCAAGGCCGGAGGAATAGAGGCAAGTCCGCCAATTGCCAAAACCGTGATGCATACCACCACAAAGTCAACCAAACGGATGCTGACCGGATAAGAATCAACGGCAAAAGTGCCCGGCATGGATACGATACCAAATTGTTTTTGCAAAAAATAAATCAACAATGCCAATACAAAACCAAGTACTACTCCCAGCGTGGTAAGCATCAAGCCCTCAGTCAGGAAAATATTGCGGATGGTGTTGTCCCGTGCACCCATCGATTTGAGGATGGAAATGTCTTTCTTTTTTTCCAGTACTATCATCCACAAGGCGCCGATCATGTTGAAGGCAACCATCAGTAGCATGAGGCTGACGATGGCAAAACTCATCCATTTTTCCAGGTGCATGAGTTTCATGAAAGCTTCCTGTTGCTGGTAGCGGTCTTTGACGGTGAATTTTGACCCCAAAACTGCGGACATGGCTTGCACGATGCTACGCGAGTTTTCGCCGGGTTTGATTTTTACTTCCAGGGCACTAAGCGCATCGGGCATGTTGAGCAGTTCGCGCACAAACTCCAGCGACGCGAGCACGTATTGGCCATTGGATTCCTGTTGCACCACAAAAGTTCCGGAGGGATAGGCGATGCCTCGGCGGAATTGTTGATCCAGAGCCCCCACTTCCTTGCGTTTGGGCATGTATACCACCAGGGGCGACACAAAATCATCGATGTTGATGGCCAATTGGTTGCGCATCTCCATACTCACCACCGCCATATCGATTTCGCCATCGCGGAGGATGTAACGGCCTTCGCGCACGGTGGAGTCCAGCGCGGTTACTTTGAGGAAAGCATCGTCTACCCCTTTGAGGGTGCCAAAATCTTGTTTGCCGTCGTATTCAAAAAAGGCCACTTCTTCCAGGCTTTGAGAGACGAAAGCGACACCGGGAATTTTTTGCAACTTTTCCATCATGCCGTCCTCAATGGTAAAGGTTTTGCCTTGGGCCGGGGTAATTTTGATGTCGGGATTAAAACTGCTGTACAAGGAGTCGATCACTTCTTCAAAGCCGTTGAACACCGACAAAATCAGCACCAGTGCCGCAGCCCCGACCGCCAAACCAAACACTGCAATGCCCGTGATGAGGTTGATGATGTTGGTCGATTTTTTGGCAAAAAGATAGCGCCGGGCTACCCGCCAGATCAAACCTTGGTTGTGGATACTGAAAGAAAAGGGCATGTGTAGACTTGGATTTGTGGGGCAAAGGTAGTAAAAATGCGTTGCTCAATTGGGCAGCCATTAAAAACATAAGGCCTCCTGGTTTCAAAATTGCAATGAAACCAGGAGGCCTGTTTTGACACCTCACTCACCCCCCGTCAGCCCATACTGCTTCAGCACCTCCTCTGGCACTCCTTGCCATACGTTCGGCTGATTGCCGATGTACCCCAAATCCTGAAAGCCCATCTCGGTAGTATAAAACCCCGTCATGGTCAAATCGCGCATCAGGTTGAAGAAGGAGACGCCTTGCTTCATGGCTGGTTTGGCCTGTTCAGGATAGGCGATGTCGTCCACGATCTGGATGCGTTCGGCCGGGCTGCAAGCCACAAATTTTTTGCTGAACCGTTTCATAGCCTGGTTGTCGAGCCACATCAGGCCACCGCGCAGGGGCGTTTGCTGGTAGGGCGTGTCTTTAGCCATGAATTCGATAAAGGCGGGCACTCCTGCCTGTGAGGCGCTACCCGAAGTAGCATCTGCTGGCAGGATGATGTCGCACAGCACGGCGATGGTGGCCATCTCGTGTTGGGTGAAGAAGGTTTCGGACATCAGTTTGGCGTCGCGTTCTACTTCTTCGGGGGTACGACCAGGGCCAGCTTTGGTTTTTTTCTTTCTTCCGGCGGCCAGGTCTTCCACTTGTTCACTTTGAGTGGTGTTGGCGTTGAGGCCAGTGGCCGCAGTAGCTACTCCGACCGAGGTCAACGCGATATTTTTGAGCAGATCTCTTCTTTTCATTGGATGGAGGTTTAGTTGAGAAGTTGAGAAGTAGAGAAGTTGAGGCTACCGCAGCGACTTAGGCTTGAGCTCTCTCAACTTCTCAACTTCTCAACTTCTCAACCGCAATTAGATTTTGTTTGCCTTCACTTGTTCCATAATGTACTCCGACGTCCGCATCGAAGAAGCCAATATCGTCCAGGTCACGTTTTTATCCCCTTGCGAAACGAAGGGCGCAGCGTCCACCACGAAGAGGTTTTTTACATCGTGTGCTTGTTGCCATTCGTTGAGGGCCGACTTGTTGGGGTCTTTGCCCATCCGAACGGTGCCAATTTCATGGATGATTTTTCCAGGCGCTTCCAGTCCGTAGTTGGTCTCCGGTCCTGGTTTTCTGCCCTGCGGAATGCCCCCCATTTCGACGATCAGTTGCTCGAAAGTATCCTGCATGTGTTTGGCTTGTTTGACCTCATTGTCCGACCATTTGTAGTGGAAACGCAGTACGGGAATGCCGTATTTGTCCACTTTATCCGGGTCGATCTCGCAGTAGTTGCTTTCGAGTGGAATGGGTTCACCGCGGCCCGCCATGCCCACGTAGGCACCAAAGAAACGGCGTGCATCTTCTTTGAGGCGCGAGCCGTAACCCCCGGCGGGTTTGGTCGTACCATCGGCGTAAGGATATTTGCCATTTGAACCTTGCAAGCCCATGCCAAAGCCATAACCCGGCATACCCATGCCTCCACCATATTCGATGTGGTAGCCACGCGGGAAGTCGAGTTTATTGTTGTCGAGCCACCAGGGCGTATACACGTGCATGCCGCCTACACCGTCTTCGTTATAGCGCTTGCGGTCCATCAGGTGTGGAATAAAGCCCGAACGACTAGCACCCGTTGAGTCGTTGAGGTATTTACCAATTACTCCACTGCTGTTGGCCAAGCCCTGAGGAAAACGCCCGGATTTGGAGTTGAGCAACAAACGCGCGGATTCGCATGCAGAAGCAGCCAGTACGACTACTTTTGCTTTTACACTGACTTCTTCGCGGGTGAGGGTGTCTACATAAGATACCCCCGTAGCTAGTCCAGTTTGGGTATCCGTGAGCACCTCGCGTACCATGGCCCCATTGACGAGGGTTACGTTGCCCGTTTTGAGGGCCGGGATCACCAGCACGGAAGAGGAGGAGAAGTCTGCATAAGCAGTACAACCCCGGTTACACTGGCGGCAGTAAAAACAAACGCCGCGCTCATCGTTGATTTTTTGCGTTAGAATGGATAAACGGGAGGGAATGACCGGAACACCAATGCTTTTACCCGCCTTTTTGATCATCAATTCATGCAGACGCGGCTTGGGTGGAGGTAAAAAAAAGCCGTCGGGCTCGTTGGGAAAGTTCTCCACTGTGCCAAATACCCCGATCAGTTTATCCACCCGATCGTAAAAAGGTTTCAGGTCGTCGTAACCAATGGGCCAATCATCGCCGATGCCCGTCATGGAGCCGCGTCGAAAATCATCGGGTCCAAAACGCAGGGAAATCCGCCCCCAGTGATTGGTGCGGCCCCCCAACATACGCGAGCGGAACCAGTGAAACTCGGTTCCCGCTACAGCGGTATAGGGTTCACCTTCGATTTGCCAACCGCCCCAGGCGGCATCAAAATCGCCAAAAGCCCGGGTGGTGCCTGCGCCCCGACGTGGAGACTCCCAAGGGTTTTTGAGCTGGGTCACGTATTTTGGGTCGGCGGGGTCGTAATAACCACCCGCCTCTAATAGACAAACTTTGGCGCCCGCTTTGGCGAGCATGTACGCAGCCATGCCACCGCCAGCTCCAGAGCCGACAATGACCACGTCGTAGGTTTTGGGTTCTTCTTTGATCTGCATGAGTTATTAGGTTCGGGGGTTCGAGGGCTCGGGAGTTCGAAGGTTAACCCAACCCTCGAACTCCCGAACTTCGAACCCTTTAGTTTTTAATTTATTACAACGGGTACAATGCGATTAATCATCCCTGGTTGTTCCGTTGCCACATAAATATACCCGTCTGGGCTCATTTCTACGTTGCGCACACGGCCAATTTTTTGCAACAGAATTTCTTCTTTTTGGAATTTGCCATCCTTGAAGACGCAACGACTCAAGTATTGGAAGCGTAGGGAGCCCAACAAAATATCGCCTTTCCAGGCTGGGTAGCGGTCGCCTTTGACGAAGGTCATCCCGCTGGGGCCAATTGAAGGCACCCAATAATGCAGGGGCTGTTCCAGGCCTGCTTCGGCAGTTTTGGGGGTCAAGATGGTGCCATCGTAGTTGATGCCATAAGAGATGAGCGGCCAGCCAAAATTCAAGCCCTTGCGGCTGATGTTGATTTCGTCGCCACCCCGAGGGCCGTGTTCATGCGTCCAGATTTCACCCGTTACCGGATGCATCGCCATCCCCTGGGGATTGCGGTGGCCATAGGAGAAGATGGATTCCATTTTTCCGGCTTGTCCTACAAAAGGATTATCCGCAGGTATGGAACCGTCATCTTTGATGCGGTGAATTTTCCCACCGTGGTTGCTCAACAATTGAGGGCTTTGTAAGGCCGGGAAGTGCTGACCGCGGTCACCAACGGAAATATAGAGGTACCCATCGCGGCCAAATTCCAAGCGACTGCCGTAGTGGTGGCGGGTTGAAAGATAAGGCAGGGCTTCAAAAATTTCTTTTTGGTCTTGTAGACTGGTGCCATCCAAACGGGCGCGCACAACGGCAGTGGTGGAGAGGATCTTGCCGTCCACGGTTTTTGCTTTGGAAAAAGACAAGTAGATCGTGTTGTTTTGGGCAAATTGAGGATGCAATTCTACATCCAGCAGGCCACCCTGACCTTCCGCAAGCACTGCGGGTACACCCGTCATGGGCTGCAAAGTTCCTGAAGTGTTGCGGCGGTACATTTTGCCATTGCGATCGGTGATCAGCATGTCGCCGCCGGGCAAAAAGGCCATACCCCAGGGAGAGTCCAAACCGTCGGCTACTCTTTCAATTTGGAATTTCATCCCTTCGGAAGTGAAGGTTTCGCCGGGGCGCGGGTGGGTAACTTTAGTGACGTCGAACTTACCCATATTGCCAATGTTCTTCAAGATGAAGTCAGCCATCCCTTCAATCTCCTTTTTTTTGAGGGTCGCCCCAAAGGAAGGCATGCCGTTGTCGGCCCAGCCATTGGTGATGGTGGCAATGAGTTCGGGGCGGGTGTTGCCGTGTTTCCAGCGCCGATCGACAAAGGTTTGTACGGATGCGCCGTGGCAAGAGGAACACAGCTCGTTAAAAATTTTCTCAGGACTGCGTTTTTTTGCCTCGGTATTGTCGGACTGATGGGAATTAAAAAATGCCAGACTCAGGGCCAGCAGTGCAAAAGTTGAAAAGGAAAAATATTTGATCATCGCGATTACTTTTGGGTGTAGCCACGAATATAAATAATTGTGTTGGGCAAATGGGACTTGGAGCTTTAAATTCGTCGAATGACTTTGTAAAACGCCAAATGGCATTTGGCGATCGATTAATTTATTTCCCCGCAGGTCGCGCAGATATACGCAGATTATTCAAGGAGGATATTATCTGCGCGATCTGCGGGAAATAAAATTCACTGCTTAATCACCTCTTTCACCGCAAAACCATCCTTAGTCACCATCCGCAGATAGTACAAACCAGCGGCGCGAGCACTCAGGTCAAAAGTTTCCAAAAACCGGGTGCTACTGTCCAGTTTGCGTTGCTCCAGTTTGCGGCCCAGGCGGTCGTATAATTCCAGGATCAAAGTTTCTGCCTTGGGGAGTTCAATGTCCAGCATGGTTTTGCCATCGGTAGGGTTCGGGTACAATTTTGCGGCCTGAGCCAGGCTGAGGTCGGCTAACCCGGTGGTTCTACCCACGGTGATCGGATCACTGCGGTATGAACAATTGTTGGCGTCGTACACCTCTACGATGTATTCCCCAATGCCAATGCCCATCAAATCTTCGGTGGCACTCAGCAGCGTACTGCCTCTAAACCAACGGAAATCATAAGGTGGCAAACCACCCGCCACCGAAATGTCAATGCCGCCTACATTGCCCGAAGGAGCAGGGATGACGCGGATTTTGGTGATTTCGAGGCGCTCAGGTTGTTTAATTTCTACCTCTACCGTATCCCGGCAAATGCCTTGATCGGCTATGGTTACAGTATAAACGCCTCCTTTCAAGCTGCGGACCACATTGGTGGTGGCCCCGTTGCTCCAGGTGTAGGTGTAGGGCGCTTGTCCCCCCCTGACCGTCAAGTTTGCAGAGCCAGTAGCTTCGCCAAAGCAACGCACTTCCAGGAGTTGAATGGAGGAAACTTCAACGGGCTCCGAACCACCGACACTAACCTGGTCGGTAGACGAACAACCCGTAATCGAGTTAGTGACCAAAAGGCTATAATTGCCGGGACGGTTGACCACGGCAGAATTGGTGGTAAAACCGGATATGATGCGCCCATCGTCCAGTTCTGCCCATTGATAACGGATTTGAATGCCCGAAGCGGACTTGCTGCCGTCGAGGCGTACCTGCGTGGCCGTACAAGTGATGGTTTGGTCGGGGCCAGCGTTGGCCAAAGGCGTAGCATTTACATCCACAATCACTTTATCCGTACTGGTACAGCCGTCTTTACTCACGCTCACAGTATATTCGGTGGGAGTGGTGGGTTGTACTTGTATCGATGCTGAAGTCCCTCCATTGCTCCAACGGTAATTGCCAGTAGCACCCGAAGCGACCAGGTTGGCTACCTGCCCGGAACAAATGACCTGGTCTTGCCCTGCATTGATGTTCGGTTTGGGTATCACCGTCACCGTCACATTGTCGCTGGCCTCACAACCATTGGCGCTTAC
>ENA-UOWO01001700-UOWO01001700.1-activated-sludge-metagenome-genome-assembly--contig:-NODE-1700-length-28732-cov-10.902082_pt1 | contig 28732 bp, 29 predicted proteins | sample MGYA00238148_ERZ761564 | MGnify/ENA primary metagenome ERZ761564 (study PRJEB28885, sample SAMN05720194) | activated sludge metagenome | isolation source: Anaerobic digester | place: USA...
TCGGGTTGTTGGGGTTGATGATGACGATGGCGCGGGTCTTCGGCGTGATCTTGGCCCGGATGTCGTCCAGGTCGGGCAACCACTCGTTGGCTTCGTCGCAGATGTAATGGCGCGGCGTGCCGCCCGACAGGCTAACGGCAGCAGTCCACAGGGGATAGTCGGGGGCCGGCACCAGAACTTCGTCGCCGGTATTGAGCAGCGCATTCATGGCCATCACGATCAGCTCGGAGACGCCATTGCCCACGTAGATGTCTTCCAGCGTCACACCCTTGATGTGCTTCTGCTGGGTGTAATGCATGATCGCCTTGCGGGCCGCGAAGATGCCCTTGGAGTCCGAGTAGCCGGCCGCATTGGGCAGATTGCGGATCATGTCGAGCTGGATTTCTTCGGGCGAATCAAAACCGAACGCGGCCAGGTTGCCGATGTTCAGCTTGATGATCTTGTGGCCCTCGTCCTCCATCTGCTTCGCCTTTTGCAGCACGGGGCCACGGATGTCGTAACAGACGTTGGCGAGCTTGTCGGACTTGCGAATGGGTTGCACGGTGCTTTCCGTTTCCTTGCGGGTGGGTGCGGGCTTCTCGGCGGCGGGCTTCGAAACAACGCGCAGTTTGGCGTGACGGCTCATGGTCGGGGCCTCAACCCCCTTCTGCCGGCAGACGCTCGACCGGCAGATGCGTGAAGACGCAAAGCTATAATGTTACCCAAGCCACCCGGACCGGGCAAATCAGCGTCCCGCCACCACAGAGATCCGCCCATGAAACTCCACCTCGACAAGAGCGACCAGTACAACACCATCGCCCGCTACGACGCCACCCACGTGATGGTCGGCACCACCCGCCACGAATCCAGCGTGATCGTGATGCCCAACCGTATCGAGCCCGACTGGCACCAGGGCGGCTTCGCGACCCTCGACGAGGCCGCCTTCGAGCACCTGGCCGGTCTCGGCTGCGAGATCCTGATCCTCGGCACCGGCATGAAGCAGCGCTTCCCCCACCCGAGCCTGATGAAAAGCCTGATGGCCGCCCGCATCGGCCTGGAAGTGATGGACCTGGGCTCGGCCTACCGCACTTACAACATCCTTGTTGCAGAACATCGCACGGTGGCCGCCGCGCTGCTCTTCGACCCGGTGTAAACAAGCAGGGCGGCCATTCTTCACGCGGGATGGATTGCCAGCCCTGCGCCTTGGGATTAGGCTGTCTCCGGAAACCTTTTCCGGAGACACCATGCTCGACCAGGCCGCCCCCGACTTCAGCCTTCCCGCCACCGGCAACCAGACGATCACCCTCTCCGCCCTCCAGGGGCACAAGGTGGTGCTGTATTTCTACCCCAAGGACAGCACCCCCGGCTGCACCACCGAAAGCCAGCAGTTCCGCGATCTGCATCCCGAGTTCCTGGCCGCCGGCAGCATCGTGCTGGGCATCTCCCGGGACAGCCTCAAGTCCCATGACAACTTCCGCGCCAAGCAGGCCCTGCCCTTCGACCTGGTCTCCGACCCGGATGAAACTGCCTGCACGCTGTTCGGCGTGATGAAGATGAAAAACATGTACGGCAAGCAGGTACGTGGCATCGAGCGCAGCACCTTCGTCATCGACGCGGCGGGTGTCCTGCGCCGTGAATGGCGCGGCGTGAAGGTGCCCGGACACGCCCAGGAAGTACTGGATTACATCAAGACCCTGTAAGGCCCACTCCCACGACAGCCGAGAAAACCGACGACCATGGCCACCCGACGCCCCGCGAAGTCCAAGATTGCCTCCACCAAGCTGTTCGTCCTCGACACCAACGTGCTGATGCACGACCCGACGAGCCTTTTCCGCTTCGAAGAGCACGACATCTTCGTGCCGATGATGACCCTCGAGGAGCTCGACTCCAACAAGAAGGGCATGTCGGAAGTGGCCCGCAATGCCCGTCAGGCCAGCCGCAGCCTGGACGAGATCGTGGGCACCAGCCCGGAAGGGATAGACGAGGGCATCAGCCTCGTCGGCCCCTCCAGCCAGCTCGCCAGCGGCCGCCTGTTCCTGCAGACCGAAGCCATCAACGTGCAGCTACCCGCTGCCCTGCCCACCGCCAAGGGCGACAACCAGATCCTGGCGGTGGTGATGCACCTGTTCGAGAAGTTCGACCGCAAGCGCCCGGTCATCCTGGTGTCGAAGGACATCAACATGCGCATCAAGGCCCGGGCCCTGGGCCTGGCTGCGCAGGATTACTTCAACGACAAGGTGCTCGAAGACACCGACCTGCTCTACACCGGCACCAAGGAGATCGACGCGGCCTTCTGGGAAGCCAATGGCAAGGACATCGAATCCTGGAAGCAGGACACCCACACCTACTACCGCCTCAAGGGCCCGGATACCGCCGACCTGCTGATCAACGAGTTCATCTACCAGGATGGCGAGCAGCCCCTGCAGGCGTGGGTGAAGGAGAAGGCCGGCCGGACCATCACCCTTGAAACACTGATCGACTATTCCCACCAGAAGAACAACGTGTGGGGCATCACCGCCCGCAACCGGGAGCAGAACTTCGCCCTCAATCTCCTGATGAACCCGGAGATCGACTTCGTCACCCTGCTTGGGCAGGCCGGCACCGGCAAGACCCTGCTCACCCTGGCCGCCAGCCTGACCCAGGTGCTCGAAGCCAAACGCTACTCGGAAGTCATCATGACCCGAGTGACCGTGCCGGTAGGTGAGGACATCGGCTTTCTGCCCGGCACCGAGGAGGAAAAAATGGCCCCCTGGATGGGCGCCCTCGAAGACAACCTGGACGTGCTCAACGGCACCACCGGCGAGGGCGGCGAGTGGGGTCGCGCCGCCACCCGCGACCTGATCCGCAGCCGCATCAAGATCAAGTCCCTCAATTTCATGCGCGGGCGCACCTTCATCAACAAGTTCCTGATCATCGATGAAGCCCAGAACCTCACGCCGAAGCAGATGAAAACGCTGATCACCCGCGCCGGCCCGGGCACCAAGGTGGTGTGCATGGGCAATATCGCCCAGATCGACACCCCCTATCTCACCGAGGGCTCATCGGGCCTCACCTACGTGGTGGACCGCTTCAAGGGCTGGCCCCATTCCGGCCACATCACCTTGCAGCGGGGCGAGCGTTCGCGCCTCGCCGACCACGCGGCGGAGGTGCTTTGAGCGCCCGACTTTCGCGCCCGACCCGCGGATGATCCAGCGCGACCAGCTCGAAAGCCGCTATGCGGGACGGGCGGCGTTTGTCGAGCGACTGCTGGGGGTGTTCGTCCACACCTACGCAGCGGTTCCCGGCGAACTTCGTCAGGCCGTGGAAAGCGGCGATTCGGTCGGCGTTGCCCGCCTTGCCCATCTGATCAAGGGCTCGGCGGGCAACATCATGGATCACAATTTGCTGGCACTGGCTCGAAAGACGGAACAGGCCACCCGCGAGATGCGACCGGAAAGCATGGGGCTGGCCCTCGATCTGGCAGATGCCCTGGACCTGACACTGGCCGAGATCGGCACCTGAGAGGGTGTGAAGAAATCGTAGCGAGCGGTTCGAGTTCGCCTCGAGAAGCGCAGCCGTACAAGGGTACGGTGAGCATCGCAGGGGCGAAATCGGATCGCGCAGCAGATTTATTCACACCCTCTGACAGGATCCGGTGATCAGATCGGAAGCCCTGCAGCAGCCCTGGCCAGCGCATCCGCATCAAGGGCCTCGAGAAGCAGCGGGCAGGCCGCACCGATCTGCAGGTAGAGCCCCTCCCCGCCCTTGCGGTAGGCGGGATCATAATGATCATTCACCAGTTCCGTGGCGAGCTGGCGCCAGGCACCGCTGGTCACAAGCGCCTGCCAGTCCGCCACACGCTCGTACCCGTGCTGGGGGACAAGACGTGCAAGCCTGCCCCGGAAGGCTTCCGGGTCGGCAATCAGATGGGCGTAGCGCTCCACCAGGTGATCCACCCGTGCCGCCAGGGGCGCCTCGATGCGTGTGCAGCGTCCATTGCGCAGAGCTTCGAAGAGGGCCGCCGGCACATGCAGGCGCCCGATGCGCCGGCTTTCCGACTCGGACCACACGGGGCGCGCCGGATCAAATGCGGTAAGCGCCGCCCACAAGGCTGTTTCGAAGGCCTTCTGGCCGGGCTGCAGGCCATCGGTCTCGCCTCCCAGCACCGAGCCGCGATGACGGGCCAGGGCTTCCAGATGAAGGATTTGCCCGCCGCGCTCGGCCAGCGCCTCCAGCACAGCCGTCTTGGCGCTGCCGGTGGGGCCACACAGGATGTTCAGTTCAAGACTACGGGGCAACGTTTCGAGATCATCCAATACACGCTGGCGAAAGGCCTTGTAGCCGCCCTCCAGGCGCCGCGCCGCCCAGCCCACCTGACCGAGCACGAGGGTCATCGCGCCGCTGCGCTGGCCCCCGCGCCAGCAGTACACCAGCGGCTTCCAGCCCTTCGGCTTGTCGAAGAGCTGATTCTCGATATGCTTGGCAATATTGCGTGATACCAGCGCCGCCCCCACCTTGCGCGCCTCAAAGGGGGAAACCTGCTTGTAAAGGGTGCCCACCCGGGCCCGCTCCTCATCATCCAGGACGGGGCAGTTGATGGCACCGGGAACATGATCTTCGGCAAACTCCGATGGCGAGCGCACATCGATAATGCTGTCGAAGTCACCGAGTTGGTCAACGGTTGCGGAAAAGGGAGCAGGATGGCTGGCCACGTGGAATACGGACGAAATGACAGGAATGAAGATGACTGAAACCGCTTTGCGACTCACTGAATTGTCTCACGGCGGCGGATGCGGCTGTAAGATCGCCCCCGCCGTGCTCAACGAAATGCTGGCCCGCATGCCTGCCGCGAAGCCCTTCGCCAATCTGCTGGTCGGCACCGAAACCGCCGACGATGCGGCGGTGTGGCGCCTGAACGATCAGCAGGCACTGATCGCCACCACCGACTTCTTCATGCCCATCGTCGATGACCCCTTCGACTTCGGGCGCATTGCCGCCACCAATGCCCTGTCGGACGTCTACGCCATGGGTGGCACGCCCATCATGGCCCTGGCCATCGTCGGCATGCCCATCAATGTCCTACCCGTGGAAACCATCGGGCGCATCCTGGAAGGCGGTGCCAGCGTCTGCGCCGAAGCCGGCATCCCGGTGGCCGGCGGGCACAGCATCGACTCGCCGGAGCCGATTTACGGCCTCGTGGCCCTGGGCTTGGCACACCCGGATGTGATCAAGCGCAACCGCGATGCCCGGGATGGCGATGTGCTGATCCTGGGCAAACCACTGGGTGTGGGCATTCTGGGCTCCGCCATGAAGAAGGGGCTCCTCGACGCAGAGGGTTATGCCCAGATGATCGCCACTACCACCCGTCTGAACACGGTCGGCCCGACCCTGGCCGCGTTGCCGGGGGTCCATGCCCTCACCGACGTCACCGGCTTCGGCCTGCTCGGACATCTGCTCGAACTGTGTCGCGGTGCGGGTCTGGGCGCCACGGTGACGGCCGGAGCCCTGCCGGTCATGCCCGCAGCCATCCCCTTTGCGAAACAGGGCATCGGCCCGGGTGCCATCGGTCGCAACCTGGCCAGTTGCGGCGATGCCGTGCAATTCGACGCCGGGGTGGAAGCGTGGCAACGCAGCCTGACTGCCGATGCCCAGACCAGTGGCGGGTTGCTGGTGGCCTGCGATGCGGGCAGCGTGGAGCGGGTACTGGCCTGCTTCCGGGCGGGCGGTTTTGTTGACGCGGCAGTGATCGGCCGGATGCACGCAGGCCCGGCCCGGGTTCAGGTCGACGCCTGAGGCAGACCGCCGCCCATGCATTCATCGCGACGTCGCCACTTCATCAGCGCAGCCCTTGGCACGGCGGCGCTGGTCACCTTGGCCAAACGCCCGGCAAGTGCTGCTCCGGCCACGGGTTTGCCCCGACGCATTCTCCATGTCATGAGCTTCGACTCGCCGTGGCGCTGGACCGACGGCCAGTTTGCGGGCTTCAAGGAAGGCCTTGGCAAGGTGCCGGCAGAGTTCCAGGTTTTTCAGATGGATGTAAAACGCAACAGCAGCCGGGAGGCCAAGGCACGCAAGGGCAGCGAGGCCCTCGCCCTGATCGAGGCGTGGCAGCCCCAGCTACTGTATGTTTCCGATGACGATGCCATGGAGTTTGTGGTGCGTCCATTGATCGGTCAGCACCTGCCCTGTGTCTTCAGCGGGGTCAACAAGACACCCGCCGAGCATGGGCTGGACTCGGCCATCAACGTCACCGGAGTGCTCGAACGCGAACACTTTGTCGAATCGGTACGCTTGCTGCAGAACCTCGTTCCCGGCCCCCTGCGGCTTGCGGCCCTGTCGGACTTGGGCCCCCAGTGGCCACCGATCATCGAGCGCATGCGCTCAACCGTATCGGGACTGCCCGGGGTGAGCCTGAGCGTGGTCGATCGGGTGCGCAGCTTTGCGGAGTTCAAGGCGCGACTCCAATCCTACCCGGCGGTCGCGGATGCCGTCGTTCAACTGGGCATCTTTGCGCTGGCCGACACGGACGGCACCAACGTGCCCTACCAGAAGGTTCAGAAATGGGCCTGCCTGAACAGCCACCTGCCTGACATCAGCTTCTGGGTGGATCGGGTTCATCACGGGGTGCTGGCCTCCATGGCCATCTCCGAACTGGAGCAGGGCCGGGCAGCCGGCCGTCTGGCCCGCGCCATCCTCGTCGAGGGCAAACCTCCCTCGGCCTTGCCGATCCGATCCGCGGTCAAGGGCCACCCGGTCATCAATCTGGCCCGGGCGAAGCAACTGGGGCTGGGCATGAAGTCTTCCCTGCTGCTGTCCTCCGAGGTCATCACCCACTTTCCCTGGGAGCACGACGGATGAACTCACCCGGCCTGCGCGCCCGTATTCTGTTGATCGCAGGGAGTGTGTTTCTCTTTGGCATTTTTGCGGCGGTCGGCGTCTCAGGCTATTTCCTCCATGACCGACTGCTGCATTCCCAACTCTCCCGCACCCAGGCCATCGCCAAGGGCTTGGCCACCCAGCTGGAACGGGTTCTGTCGCTGGGGATAGAGCTGGACAACCTCCAGGGATTCGACGAACAGTGTGTCGAGGCCGTACGCGACAACCCGGATCTGGCCTTTGCCATGATCGTGGGCCCGGACAGACGGGTCGTCTTCCACAGCAGCGCAGGCGGGCCCGACGCCAAAGCGCTGCCAACAGAACTGCTGGCGGCCCTGGGGCAAGGCGAAGGCAGCGTCGAGATCGCCGCCGATGGCGTCTTTGCTGCCTTCACGCCGGTCAGGCGAGTATCGGGCGAGGGCTTGGCCACCGCCGTGGTGGGCTTTCCGCGCGAGCACGTGGAGCGCCAGCGCAATGAACTGCTGGCCATTGCCACCGCCATCGCCCTCTGTGCGCTGGCCCTGTGCCTGACGCTGCTGTTCCTCGCCCTGTCCCGCTATGTGATCCGGCCGCTGTCCCGTTTTGCCCGAACCATCGACACGATCGGCCATGGCAGTGCGGGTGGGCGGACACGCATCCCGGTGAGTGGCACAACCGGCGAACTGGATCTGATGGTGCGCGGCGTGAACCGCCTGCTGGACCGCATCGACGAACGGGAAGACGAGCTGACCACGGCCAAGGATCTTGCCATCTCGGCAAACCGGGCCAAGAGCACCTTCCTTGCCAACATGAGCCATGAATTGCGCACCCCGATGAACGCCATCATCGGTCTCACCGATCTGATCCGGCGCCACACCCACGATAAAAGAACCCTTGATCAACTGGCCAAGATCGCGGGCGCTGCCCGGCATTTGCTGGCCATCATCAATGATGTCCTCGACATTTCCAAGATCGAGGCGGAGCGCATGCATCTCGACAGGATTCCCTTCCAGCCCGGCACGGTGATCGAAAACCTGATCAATCTCATCGACGCCCGCGCCCATGCAAAAGGACTCGATCTGATCACCGAAATGGCCCCGCAGCTCGCGGACGCGCCAGTTCTCGGCGATCCGCTGCGCCTGGGCCAGGTGCTTCTCAATCTGACGGGAAATGCCGTCAAGTTCACCTCCCGGGGCACGATCACGATCCGGGCATTCCCCGTGGATGAGGCCCCCGGCGACACCCCTGCCCTGGTACTTCGCTTTGAGGTGGAAGACACCGGCCCCGGCATCGCCAAAGCGGATCAGGCGCGCCTGTTCAGGGCTTTCGAGCAGGTGGACAACTCCATCACCCGGGAATTCGGTGGAACCGGCCTGGGGCTGGCCATCAGCAAACGCCTGGTGAACCTGATGGGAGGCGACATCGGCGTGGACAGCACGCCGGAGGGCGGCTGCCGTTTCTGGTTTACCGTGCGCCTGGAGCCCGCAGATCGTGTTGTCCCCGTCGCCCTGCCGCCAGGAGGTGGAGCCGAGGAGGATTTGCGCCGCTGCCACACCGGCGCCCGCATCCTGCTCGTGGAAGATGAAGCGATCAATCGGGAGGTATCCACCCACCTTCTGAGGGAGGTCGGCCTTGAGGTGGATGTGGCCGAAGACGGCGAGCAGGCCCTGCGCATGGCTTGCGCGCAGGACTACGCCCTGGTGCTGATGGATATGCAGATGCCGCGCATGGATGGCATGGAGGCGACCCGCCGCCTGCGCCGCCTTGATGGCTGGAAGCAGGTGCCGGTCCTCGCCCTCACGGCCAACGCCTATCCGGAGGATCGTCAGCGCTGCCTCGACGCCGGGATGAACGACTTCATCATCAAACCGGTCGCACCGCCGCTGCTATACGCAAGTCTGCTGGCCTGGCTGTCGGTCGGCGCCAACGAGAAGATGGAAGCCCCCAGCGGGCGTGAGCAGTGCAGCTGACGCCACAATCCTCGCGTCGACCGCTGTCGACTATGATGCGGGCACGAACAAGCCCACAGGAGACAGCAGCATGGAAAGCCGTTACCTCGACGACCTGATCGTCGGCGACCGTTTCACCAGCGGGGGCATGACCCTCACCGAGGCAGAGATCATCGACTTTGCCTTCCGCTACGATCCCCAGCCCTTCCACCTGGATGTGAACGCGGCCGCCGAGTCACCCTACGGGGGGCTGATCGCCAGCGGTTTCCAGTCCATCGCCATCTGCTTCCGGCTGTTCATCCAGACCGGCATCTTCAGCCAGTCGAGCATCGGCTCGCCCGGTCTGGACGAACTTCGCTGGCTGGCGCCGGTGCGCCCCGGCGACACCCTGCGCAGCATCGTGGAAGTCCTCGAAGTGCGCCCATCCAGCTCCAAACCGGATCGGGGAATCGCGCGTCTGCGCTACTTGGCCGTCAACCAGCGGGACGAAACGGTGCTGAGCTTCATCGGCAACAACCTGCTCAAGCGCCGCCCGTCCTGATTCACCCGCCGTGATGTCAGCGTGACATCACGTGGGCCAGCCAAAGTTCGAGATCCTGCACCTCTTCAAGGCACAGGGAGTGGTCCATGGGATAGCTGCGCCATTCCAGCGGATAGCCCGCCGCCTTCAGGAGATCCGCGGAGGCCTTGCCGAAATCGCAGGGGATCACCGGGTCTTCAAGGCCGTGGGCCATGAAGATCGGGGTCTTTGCGTTGGCAGGCGCGGCCTCATCGGCGAGGGTGTCGGCCAGCGGCAGGTAAGTGGACAGGGCCAGCACGCCGGCCAGACGGTTGGGATGGCGCAGCGCGGTGTGCAGGGCAATCGCCCCACCCTGGGAGAAACCGGCCAGCACGATGCGGCTGTCGGGAATGCCGCGGGCGTTCTCCCGGGCGATGAGGGCCTCGATCTGCGCCGCGGACTCACGCACACCAACCGGATCTTCCCGGCGGGTAGAGAAATCCGACGACACGATGTCGTACCAGGCACGCATCACATAACCGCCGTTGATGGTCACCGGACGGCTTGGCGCATGGGGAAACACGAAGCGGGTGAAGGGCAGGCGATCGGCTTCGAATTCGTCGATTACGGGTTCGAAATCGTGGCCGTCCGCCCCGAGGCCATGCATCCAGATCACGGCATGGGTGGGGGATGGTCCGGTCTCGATTTCAACGGCGGGCAGCAGGGTGTCAGTCATGGCGGCGTTCCTGTTGGGGAGTCAGTGGATTGTATCGGAGCCAATGCCGTGATCGCAGCCGGCAAGATTGGGGATTTCTTGCGCAAGATCATGACACGGGGGCACCACTGGGGTAGATTCAGATGTTTGATTCACGCCAATCGGTCTGTTTATGGACACCTCCGCCTCCGACACCCTGATCCGAACCAACCTCGACTTCCTGCGGCGCCATGCCCCCTTCGACCGGATGGAGACGGAAGCTCTGCGCTTCCTGGGCGAACGGCTGGCCACGGCCTTCTATCCCGCCGAAGCCGAGATACTGATCCCCGAAGATGGTCCGCCGCGCTTCTTCTACATCGTATATCGCGGCAAGGTGCAGGCCCGTCAGGTGGGCAGTGTCTCCGTCACGGAGTATTCGACCCTGACCCTGGGGCCGGGTGAAGGCTTCCCGATCGGCGCCATCTCGGCGGGCCGTCCATCGACCAACGGCTACATCGCCGTGGAGGACAGCTACTGCTTCCAGCTGCCGGCGGCCGATTTTCTCAAGCTGCAGGAACTCAGCCCCACGTTCCAGCTGTTCTGTACCCGTTACATCGCCAGCCTCCTCAACCAGTCGCGGGAGCAGTTGCAGGTCCAGTTCTCGCAAAGGGCTGCCGAACAGCAGACGATGACCACGTCCCTCTCGAACCTGGTCAAAAAGGCGCCGATTTTCGTCGGCCCCGAACTTGCCACCCGCTCCGCCCTCGAGAGGATGGTCGAAGCCGGCGTCGGCTGCCTTGCCGTGGCCGGGGAAGACGAGAAGCCGGTGGGCGTGCTGACCCAGAGTGACATCCTCAAGCGTATCGTGTTGCCGGGCTTCGACCTGACCCGCCCCATCGCCGAAGTGATGACAACACCGCCCCACACCCTCAACGCCAGCGCCAGCGCCTACGACGCAGCGCTGGAGATGGCCACTCACGGTGTGCGTCATATCCTGGTTGTCGATACCGACGACAAGCTCAAGGGCGTGATCTCGGAACGCGACCTGTTCGCCCTGCAGCGCATCGGCCTGCGCCAGATCCGCTCCGGCATCGAAAGTGCCGCCGACGTTCAGGCCCTGCAGCGGGCCAGCCGCGACATCCGCCAGCTGGCGCTCAACCTGCTGGCCCAGGGCATCGGTGCCGAGCAACTGACCCAGTTCATCTCGGCCCTCAACGATGCCCTGACCCGCCGCATCATCGAGCTCAACCTCAACCGCCACGATCTTTATGGGGTCGAGTACGCTTGGCTGGCCTTCGGCTCCGAGGGGCGTCACGAACAGACCCTGTCCACCGACCAGGACAACGGGATTCTCTACGTCCTGCCCGAATGGGCCGACAAGGAGCCCCTCAAACTGCGGCTGCTGGAGTTTGCCAAGGATGTTAACAACGACCTCGCTGCCTGCGGTTTCCCCCTGTGCGAGGGCAACATCATGGCCAGCAATCCCGAGCTTTGCCTGACCTTCGACGAGTGGCGCGAGAAGTTCGGTACCTGGATCCGCGAACCGCACCCCGAGGCCCTGCTCAACGCCACCATCTTCTTCGACTACCGCGTGCTCTATGGTGACGAGAAGCTGGCCCACAAGCTGCGCCACTGGCTGCTGTCCATGACCGGCGGCAACCCCGCCTTTCTCAAGGCCATGGCCACCAACGCCCTTGATGTGTCGCCCCCCCTGGGCAAGATCCGCGATTTCGTCACCGATGATGACGCCCGCCATCCCGGCACCATCGATCTCAAGAAGTTCGGTGCGCGCCTTTTCGTGGATGCAGCCCGCGTCCTGTCCCTGCGTACCGGAGTGGACGCGACCAGCACGGTGCAACGCCTCCGCCAGGGCGGCTCACGCATCGGCATGCCGGCCGAGGAACTGGCGGCCATGGCCGATGGTTTCCACTTCATCCAGTTGCTGCGCCTGCGCCATCAGCACCTGGATACCGATCACGGCTCGTCGGGGGACAACCGGGTCAAGCCGGATGATCTCAACGAACTGGACCGCCGCATCCTCAAGGAAGCTTTTCGCCAGGCCCGCAAGATTCAACTCCGACTCAAGCTCGACTACCAGATATGAACTGGCTCTCCCGACTCCTGCCGGGGAGCAATCCGGCCCTCGATCCCGAACAGCGGGCGGCCCTGGACGCCATCATCGCACTGGCCCCGCCGGATCTGGCGCGCTCGCACTACGAAACGCGCTACGTGGTGATCAACGCCGAAACCGGCCCCATGGACGGAGGTGGTCAACGGCTGCTGGCAGTGGGTGCCGTGGCCATCAACCAGGGCTTGCTGCACCCTGCCGACGCCTACCGCACCCAGCTCGGCGGCACCCCGGTGGATGCCTTGATCGGCCTTGTGCGCTTCATTGCCCGCTCACCGGTCGTGGTTTTCAACGCGCCATTCAATCAGGGCACCCTCGAACGCGCCCTTGAGCAGAACCTGGGCAGCACCCCCGACCTCGACTGGATCGATCTGATGGTCCTGATGCCCAGTCTCTTTCCGGAACGAACCACCGGGCAAGCCCGCATGGACGCCTGGCTGGGGGCCTTCGGGATCGACCGGCTGGATCACCGGGATGCCCTGCTTGAGGCGCTCTGCGTGGCCCAGTTGCTCCAGGTCGCGCTGGCCCGGGCCAATGCCCAGGGCCTGGCCTCGCCAAGGGATCTGCTGGACACCCAGAGTAGCCGCAAGTGGTTGCGGGGCAGTTGAGAACGTCCACGCAAAGGGGCGCCTCGGCGCCCCGTGTTCCAACTGCGGCCCCCTTTCGGGCTGGCCCACGCCGGGTGGATCACACCTTCAGGAAGGTGTCCCGGTAGTAACGCAGTTCGGCAATCGACTCATGGATGTCCGCCAGCGCCTGGTGGGCCCCCTTCTTCTCGAGCCCCTTGTACACATCCGGGCGCCAGCGCCGGGCCAGTTCCTTCAAGGTGGACACGTCCAGGTTGCGGTAGTGGAACCAGTCTTCCAGTGCCGGCATGTAACGGGCCATGAAGCGGCGATCCTGCCCGATGGAGTTGCCGCACATGGGCGAGGTCCGCGAGGGGATGTACTGCTTCATGAACTCCAGGTAGATCTGCTCCGCCTCGGCCTCACCGGTGGTGGAAGCCTTGACCCGGTCAATCAGGCCGGAACGGCCGTGGGTGTTCTTGTTCCACTCGTCCATGGCGTCAAGTACCGCATCGGGCTGATGCACGGCAATCACCGGGCCCTCCGCCACCACATCCAGGTTGCTGTTGGTGACGACCATGGCGATCTCGATGATGCGGTCGCTGTCGGGATTGAGGCCGGTCATTTCCATGTCCAGCCAGATGAGGTGATTCTGGTCCTGTGCCATAATCGGTCCGCTTCTTGGTAAAGGCGCGATTCTACGCCCATGCCCGGCGCCGTGCCCGGCTCAAGCCACCCCTGCCCTGCCCCTCGCCGATGACCTCCAGCCAACTCTCCGCTGTTTTCCTGCTTGCCCTGTTTGCCGGCCTGATGATCCGCTTCTGGCTCGCCATGCGTCAGATGCTGCATGTGCGCCACCACCGGGGCGCCGTGCCCGCCGCCTTCGCCGACAGCATTTCCCTGGACGCCCACCAGAAGGCGGCCGACTACACCGTGGCACGGGTGCGGCTGGGCATGATTGATCTCTTCATCTCAACCTGCCTGCTGCTGATCCTGACCCTGGGTGGTGGCCTGCAAGCCCTTCACGATCTGGCGAGCCGCTTCCTCGATGCCGGCAGCCTGGCCCAGGGTGTCGCCTTCATCGCCCTGGTCGCCAGCGTGTCGTGGCTCGTGGACCTGCCCCTGGGCCTTTACCGCAGCTTCCGTCTGGAAGCGCGTTTCGGCTTCAACCGTCTGACACCGGGCCTGTTCATCGCCGACACCCTGAAGGGCGTGGCCCTTGCGGCCCTGATCGGCCTGCCGCTGATCGCCTTCGTTCTGTGGCTGATGGGCTCCATGGGCGAGCGCTGGTGGCTGTATGTGTGGGCCTTCTGGCTGGGCTTCAACCTGCTCGTGCTGCTGGTCTATCCGACCTTCATCGCCCCCCTGTTCAACAAGTTCAAGCCCCTCGAGGACGGCCCCCTCAAGGCCCGCATCGAAGGCCTGATGAGCCGCTGCGGCTTCCGCCTGTCGGGCCTGTTCGTGATGGACGGATCAAAGCGCTCGGCCCATGGCAATGCCTACTTCACCGGTTTTGGCGCCGCCAAACGCATCGTTTTCTTCGACACCCTGCTCGACAAGCTGGCACCCACCGAGGTAGAGGCCGTTCTGGCCCACGAGCTGGGTCACTATCATCATCACCATCTGTGGAAGCGCCTTGCGGTGATTGGTGCCGGCAGCCTGCTGTTCTTTGCCCTGTTGGGTCATCTGGCCAACCAGACCTGGTTCTTCGAGGGCCTGGGCATGCAGGCCAGCGGTACCGCGCCGACACTGGTGCTGTTCGCCCTGGCGCTGCCGGTATTCACCTTTCCCCTGACCCCACTGATGAGCATGTGGTCGCGCAAGCAAGAGTTCCAGGCGGACGCCTATGCAGCCAGTCAGGCGCCGGCCACCGAGTTGATCAGTGCCCTGGTCAAGCTGTACCGGGACAACGCCTCGACCCTGACCCCTGACCCCCTCTACTCCAGCGTGTACGACTCCCACCCCCCCGCGGCGATTCGCATTGCCAGACTGCAGGCAGCAAGCCAGTGAAAACCTTCGGCACCCTGATCGCCGCCTTCGGCCGCCAATATGAAGTCCGCAGCGACGCCGGCGAGATCCTGCTGTGTGTTCCCCGCGGCAAGAAGAGCCTGTTTGCCTGCGGCGACCGGGTCCAGATTGCCGCTACCGGCCCCGGCCAGGGCGTCATCGACAAGCTGGTGGAACGCAGCAGCCTGCTCTACCGCTCCGACGCCTGGCGGCAGAAGCTGATCGCGGCCAATGCCACCCAGGTGGTAATGGTGGTGGCCACCGAACCGAGTTTCAGTGACGAGTTCATCTCACGGTGCCTGTGCGCAGCAGAGAATCAGAACCTCAAGGTGCTGATCGTGCTGAACAAGACCGACATCGTTGCCGGCCTTGCCGATGCCCGCAGCCGGCTCGCCGCCTTCTCGGCCCTCGGCTACACGGTGCTCGAGATGTCGGCCCTCGACAACGTGGGTACCCTGCGGGCGCGCCTGATCGGTGAGACCAGCCTGCTGGTCGGACAATCCGGGATGGGGAAATCCACACTGACAAATGCGCTGATTCCCGAGGCCAGGGCCGAGACGCGGGAGATCTCAGAGGTATTGGATACGGGCAAGCACACCACCACCTTTGCCCGTCTCTACCCTCTCCCCGAAGGTGGCGGCATCATCGACAGCCCGGGCATGCAGACCTTCGGGCTCGTGCATCTGGATGGAAAGGATCTGGAAGCGAGCTTTCGGGAGTTCCGCCCCTATGCCGGGCAATGCCGCTTCCGGGACTGCAGGCACGATTCGGAGCCCGGTTGCGCCCTGCGGGCCGCCGCCGAGAGCGGAATGATTGAAATGAAACGCCTGCGCCAGTTCCTGCAGTTCCGCACCGAATGCGAGCAGGGGCGGCGGCAGGCGCAGGGTTGGTAAGGCCCTGACGGGCCTCCGGGGTCAGGGAAGCTCGTCGCCCCTGCCCAGCCAGTCTGGGTTGGGCAGTTCGTCGAACGCGTGCCCAAGGGCCTCGCTCCAGCGATTGCGGATCATCGCGAAGTACTCGTTCTTGGCATCAATGCTGAGATGTGAGGAGATCTGAAGCTCGTCAGTCTTGATGATTGCGAGATCCAGGGGTACCCCCACCGAGAGATTTGAGCGGATCGTCGAATCCATGGAGATCAGGGCCAGCTTCGCTGCCTCATCCAGACTGGTATGACGCTTGACCACGCGGTCGATGATCGGCTTGCCGTACTTTGACTCGCCGATCTGGAAGTACGGGGTGTCAGGTGTGGCTTCGATGAAATTGCCCGCGGCATAGATGTGGAACAGTCGCGGCTGCTCCTTGCCGATCTGGCCCCCGAGTATCAGGGCCGCGGTGAAATCAATGCCGAAGTTCTGCAGCGCTTCCGCATCCCGGCGGAACACCTCCCGCAGGGTCTCACCCACGTGACGTGCCGCCTCGAACATGTTGGGCACGGACCACAGATTTTCGCGGGCATCCTGGGAGGCCATGGTTTCCCGCAGCATGGAGACGAGTTGCTGGGTGATGGCCAGATTGCCGGAGCTCATCAACACCAGCACACGCTCTCCAGGGCGCTGGAAGATGCTCATCTTGCGGAAGGTATTGATGTGGTCAACACCGGCGTTGGTTCGGGAGTCGGAGAGGAACACCATACCGGCATCCAGCAGCATGCTGACACAATAGGTCATGAAATCAGGCCCGAATGAAAAGGGCGACGCCAGTCAGGCATCGCCCCGGACAGGGAAAATGCACAGCGCTGATGGCTGCACCGGTCAGTTTTGCAGATCTTGCAGGATGGACTTGATCTCGGCACGCACCGAAGCCAGTTGCTCACGCAGGCCGACCGACTCTTCGGCATCCTCGCGCTTGCGGGAGGCGATCTCGTCAAGACGGTTGCGGGCACCGGAGATCGTGAAGCCATCCTGGTATAGCAGTTCGCGGATGCGACGGATCAGGAGCACTTCATGGTGCTGGTAGTAGCGTCGATTCCCCCCCCGCTTCACCGGCCGCAACTGGGTGAATTCCTGCTCCCAGTAACGCAACACATGGGGTTTGACACCGCACAGTTCGCTTACTTCACCAATGGTGAAATAGCGCTTGAGGGGAATCGGCGGCAGATCGGCTGCCGCCGGAAGATCACTTTGCAACATCGCTCAGTTGCTCCACATTGGCCTTGAGCTTCTGACTGGCGTGGAAAGTCACCACACGCCGGGCAGTTATGGGAATCTCTTCGCCCGTCTTGGGGTTGCGGCCGGGGCGCTGGGGCTTCTCCCGTAGCTGGAAATTGCCAAAGCCCGAGAGCTTCACGCAGTCGCCCCGCTCTAGAGCCATGCGGATCTCCTCAAAGAAGCACTCCACCATATCCTTGGCTTCACGCTTGTTGAGGCCGACCTGCTCAAAGAGCAAGTCGGCAAGCTCTGCCTTCGTCAAGGTCATGCTCATGGTGATCAGGCCCTCAACTTGGCGCCAAGGTTTTCCTCAGCGTGGCGGGTCAGGGCGGTCATCACGGCATCCACTTCGGCATCCTCCAGAGTTCTCTGAGTTTCTTGCATAACTACCCGAAAAGCAAGGCTTTTCCGGTTTTGCTCGATACCCTTGCCCTGGTACTGGTCGAACAGTTCGATGCGCTGAACGATGGCAGGAGCAACACTCTGCAGCCCCTTCAGGAGCTGTGCGGCTGCGGCATCCTGATCCACCACGAGGGCCAGATCGCGGGTCACCGCGGGGAAGCGGGAAACCTCCCGATAGGCGGGCGTCACGGTCTCAAGCAAGGCCTCGAGTTCGATCTCGAAAACCACCGGTGCAGCACCCAACTCGTAGCGCTGCACCCAGACCGGATGCAACTCGCCGATGAAACCGATGCACTTCCCGTCGAGCACGATCTGCGCGGAACGGCCCGGATGCAGGGCAGGGTGAACCGCCCGCTCAAACTCGGCAACCCGCGGAAAGAGCAACGCCTCGAGGTCTGCCTTCAGATCGAAGAAATCGACACTGCGGCCGGCCTCACCCCACTGCTCAGGGCGGGCGAGACCACCCGCCAGCGCAGCCAGGCGGATGGGCTGGTGAAAACCGTCTACGGGCTGACCCGACGGGCTGCGAGTGAAACAGCGCCCGATCTCGAAGACACGCACCCGGTTGGTCTGACGCTTGCGATTGGTGGCCAGGTTGGCGACCAGGCCGCCGATCAGCGTCGAGCGCATCACGCTCATCTGGCTGGCGATCGGGTTGGCCAGACGCACCGGATCGGTGTTGCCAGCGAAGTCCTTCTCCCAGGCCTCTTCGACGAAGGCAAAGTTGATGACTTCCTGGAACTCGCGACCCGCCACCAGACGCCGCACGAACATGGCGTCACGCCGGGCTTCCGGACGCGGCAGCATGCTGATCGGCCCCCGGGGCGCAAGCACCGGGATATTGTCGTAGCCATGAAGACGGGCGATTTCCTCGATGAGATCCTCCTCGATCTCCAAGTCGAACCGGTAGGAAGGCGGCGTGACGATGAAGTCCTCACCATCCCTGACCACATCGAGATCGAGGCGCACGAACATCTCGGCCACAGCATCGGCGCTCAGGGCAATCCCCAGCACGCGGCGCACGCGGGCCGCACGCAGGCGGATCGGAGCGCGGGCCGGCAGTTTGCCCGGCTCCACGGACTCCACCACCGGGCCGGGCTGGCCGCCGCAAATATCGAGGATCAGACGGGTGGCACGCTCGATGGCCCTGGTGGTCAAAGCAAAGTCCACCCCGCGCTCAAAGCGGTAGGAGGCGTCGGAGGAGAAACCATGGGCACGGGCGCGCCCGGCAATCGCATCGGGTGCGAAGAAGGCGCTCTCCAGGAACAGATCAGCGGTGTCGAGGGTGATCCCGCTGTCTTCACCGCCCATCACGCCCGCCAGCGCCAGGGCGCGGGACTCGTCGGCAATCAGCAGGGTATCGGCGGCGGGGGTCACGGTCTGGCCGTTGAGGAGCAGAACCTGCTCGCCGGCAGCCGGAAAGCGGACGTGGATGGCCCCGTTCAGCTTCGCCTCGTCGAAGGCGTGGAGCGGCTGGCCGAGTTCCAGCATGACGTAGTTGGTAACGTCCACCAGGGCACTGATGGAGCGGACGCCGCTCCGCGCCAGACGCTGCTTCATCCATTCGGGCGTCCGCGCCTTGGCATCCACACCCCGGATGATCCGGCCGGAATAACGCGGGCAGGCGTCCGGCGCATCGAGGACAATGGCACGGATATCACTGTGGGTTGCGGCCACTGGATCGCAGGCGGGCAGGCTCAGCGGGCTACCGGTAAGGGCAGCAACCTCCCGGGCAATGCCGGTGAGGCTCAGGCAATCGGCACGATTGGGCGTGAGCTTGATGGTGAACAGGGTGTCATCGAGCGCCAGATACTCACGCAGATCAGTACCGACTGGCGCATCCTCCGGCAGGATCAGCAGACCGCTGCTCTCCTCGGAAATACCCAACTCCTTGGCCGAACACAGCATGCCGAAGGACTCGACGCCGCGCAGCTTGGCGGCCTTGATACCGAACCCCGCCAGGTCTGCACCGACGAGGGCGCACGGAATCCGGATACCGGCGGCGGCGTTGGGTGCGCCGCAAACAATCTGCAGCAACTCGCCCTGCCCTGCGTCCACCTTGCAAACACGCAGCTTGTCGGCATTGGGGTGCTTTTCGGCCTCGACGATTTGCGCAACCACCACCTTGGAAAACACAGCGGCCACGCCGTCCTGCTCTTCCACTTCCAGCCCTGCCATGGTGAGCAGATGGCCCAGCGCGTCCGAATCAAGGTCCGGACTGACGAAACTGCGCAACCAGAGTTCTGAGAATTGCATGGCTTACCTGAATTGACCGAGGAAACGAAGATCGCCTTCGAAGAAAAGGCGCAAGTCGTTGACGCCATAGCGCAACATGGTGAGGCGGTCCGGCCCCATGCCGAAGGCAAAGCCGGTATAGCGCTCAGGATCAATGCCGCCAAAACGCAGCACGTTGGGGTGCACCATTCCGCAGCCGGCGATCTCCAGCCAGCGGCCTTTCAGCGCACCGCTCATGAAGGCCACGTCAATTTCTGCAGACGGCTCGGTGAACGGGAAAAAGGACGGCCGGAAGCGCACCTGCAGATCGTCGCTCTCGAAGAAGCTGCGCAGAAAATCGGCGACAACGCCCTTGAGGTCGGCAAAGCTCACCGACTCACCCACCCACAGACCTTCCACCTGGTGGAACATGGGCGAATGGGTGGCATCGGAGTCGACCCGATACACCCGCCCCGGGGCGATGACCCGCAGCTCGGGCATGGTGTCGCGGTCCTTGTAGGCCTCCACGTGGGCCTGCATGGCGCGGATCTGGACCGGACTGGTGTGCGTGCGGAGCATCACCCCTTCACCGTTCTCGAGATAGAAGGTGTCGTGCATCGAACGGGCCGGGTGATTGGCCGGCGTGTTCAATGCCGTGAAATTGTAGAAATCGGTCTCGATCTCGGGGCCTTCGGCCACATCGAAGCCAATGGAACGGAAGAGCTGTTCGATACGCTCCAGGGTTCGCACCACCGGATGCAGTCCACCGACACCGGCACCACGCCCAGGCAGGGTCACATCCAGCGCTTCAGCGGCCAGCTGGGCTTCGAGCGCGGCCTGCTGCAGCGCATCGCGCCGCGCATTGAGCAGGGCTTCGATGGCGGCCTTGGCCTTGTTGATCTCGGCACCAGCGCTCTTGCGGGCCTCTGGATCGAGCTTGCCGAGGCCCTTCAACAGTTCAGTGAGAGAGCCCGCCTTGCCCAGATATCGGGCCTTGGCCGTTTCGAGGGCGGCACCATCAGCAGCAGCGGAAAAATCGATTTCAGCCTGCGCGACGAGTTGATCGAGTTGATCCATTTTTCTGTCTTATCCCGGGTTCAGGACAAAAAAAAGGAGGCCAGGCCTCCTTTTTTCGTGCTGCGTCGGATTACGCAGCGAGCTGGGCCTTGGCTTGTTCGGCGAGCGCCGCAAAAGCGGGCTTGTCGAAAACGGCCAGATCAGCCAGCACCTTGCGGTCCACTTCGATGGAGGCCTTCTTGAGGCCATTCATGAAGCGGCTGTAGGTCAGACCGACTTCACGCGCAGCGGCGTTGATACGGGCGATCCACAGGGCACGGAACTGACGCTTGCGTTGACGACGGTCGCGGTAGGCATATTGCCCCGCCTTCATCACCGCCTGCTTGGCGATCCGATATACGTTCTTGCGACGACCACGATAGCCCTTGGCTTGATCGAGGACTTTCTTGTGACGGGCACGTGCGGTTACACCGCGCTTAACTCTGGGCATTGCGTTCTCCTAAATCAGGCGTAGGGCATCATGGCGCGGATGGACTTTTCGTCCGCAGCGTGCACGGCAGTCATGCCGCGAAGCTGGCGCTTGCTCTTGGTCGTCTTCTTGGTCAGGATGTGGCGCTTGAACGCCTGCGAACGCTTGATGCTACCGCTAGCGCGGACCTTGAACCGTTTGGCGGCCCCGCTCTTGGTCTTCATCTTGGGCATGAAGTACTCCAGCTTATGACATGGCCCCGGGTGGCTTCCGACTTCCGGAAACGCTTCAACAACCCGTCACCACTTGTTTCCGGCGCACTATGCTGTGCGCCGTGCTCCGGCACCGTGAGGCGCCGAAATTTCCTTAATGCTTTTTCTTCGGCGCGATGACCATGATCATCTGGCGCCCTTCCATCTTCGGCATCTGCTCGACCTGGCCGACTTCTTCCAGGTCAGCCTTGACGCGCTCCAGCTGGCGCATGCCGAACTCCTGGTGAGCCATTTCACGGCCACGGAAACGGAGGGTCACCTTCGCCTTGTCACCTTCGTTCAGGAATTTGATCAGGTTACGCAGTTTGATCTGATAGTCATTCTCGTCCGTACCCGGACGAAGCTTGACTTCCTTGACCTGAATCTGCTTTTGCTTCTGCTTGGCTTCGTGGGCCCGCTTGGCTTCTTCGTACTTGTACTTACCGAAGTCCATCAGGCGGCACACGGGGGGTTTGGCCATGGGCGCAATCTCCACGAGATCCACGCCAGCTTCTTCCGCCGCTTCCAATGCAGCACGCAGAGTGACGATGCCGATCTGCTCACCGTCCTCACCCGTCAAGCGCACTTCCGGCACACTGATTTCGCCGTTTATGCGCAGCTTCTTATCCTGAGCGATGGTTCAATTCTCCATGAAAACAAAAAATATCAGGCCGTGCCGGCAAACGAATTCGCTTCGTCTTGCCAACGCTCGACAATCTTATCGAGGGACATTTGACCGAGGTCTTGATTACCCCGAGCGCGGACGGCCACTACATTTGCTGCCTTTTCCTTGTCGCCGACAACCAGCAGATAAGGCAGCTTACGAACGCTATGTTCGCGTATTTTATAAGTAATCTTCTCGTTGCGCAAATCGGCCTCAACCCGGAAGCCACGCGAACGCAAGGTTTTGACGACTTCCGTGACGTAATCCGCCTGGGCTTCCGAGATATTCAGCACCACCGCCTGCACCGGAGCCAACCACAAGGGCAGCGCACCCGAGTAGTTTTCGATCAGGATGCCGATGAAACGCTCGAGAGACCCGAGAATCGCCCGATGCAGCATCACCGGGGTATGCCGGCCGTTGTCCTCACCGACATATTCGGCACCAAGGCGGGCCGGCATGGAGAAATCCACCTGGACGGTGCCGCACTGCCAGGAACGGCCAATGGCGTCCTTGATATGGAATTCGATCTTCGGGCCGTAGAAGGCCCCCTCGCCGGGCAGCTCATCCCACTCGAGGCCGCTGGCACGCAATGCAGCGCGCAGTGCATTTTCCGCCTTGTCCCAGACCTCGTCCGACCCCACCCGGCTGTCCGGACGCAAGGCCAGCTTGACCGCCACATCCTTGAAACCAAAGTCTGCATAGACCTTCCGCACCAAGGCATTGAAGACAGTGACCTCGGCCTCGATCTGATCCTCGGTACAGAAGATGTGACCATCATCCTGCGTAAAGCCTCGCACCCGCATGATGCCGTGCAGCGCCCCTGACGGCTCGTTGCGATGACACGCGCCGAATTCGCCGTAGCGCAGGGGCAGCTCCCGATAGGAACGCAGATCGGAATTGAAAATCTGGATGTGGCCCGGGCAGTTCATGGGCTTCACCGCATAGTCGCGACTTTCCGACTCGGTGGTGAACATGTTGGCCTTGTAATGCTCCCAGTGCCCCGACCTCTCCCAGAGGGAACGATCCAGAATCTGGGGGCAGCGCACCTCCTGATAGCCGTTGTCGCGATAGACCGCCCGCATGTACTGCTCGACGGCCTGCCAGACCGTCCACCCGTTGGGGTGCCAGAACACCAGGCCCGGCGCCTCCTCCTGCAAGTGAAACAGATCCAGCTGCTTGCCCAGACGCCGATGGTCACGCTTTTCGGCCTCTTCGAGCATGTGCAAATAGGCCTCCTGCTCTTCCTTCCTGGCCCAGGCGGTACCGTAGATGCGCTGCAGCATCTCGTTCTTCGAGTCGCCACGCCAGTAGGCGCCGGCCACCTTCATCAGCTTGAAGACCTTGAGCTTGCCGGTGGACGGCACATGAGGCCCACGACACAGATCGATAAAATCACCCTCACGATAAAGCGAGACATCCTGGTCCGCAGGGATCGAGGCGATGATCTCGGCCTTGTAGTGCTCGCCGATGGACTTGAAATAGGCCACTGCCTCATCCCGCGGCAGCACGCTGCGCTCAACCCGAATGTCGCGCTTGGCGAGATCAAGCATGCGCGCCTCGATCTTTTCAAGATCTTCCGGCGTGAACGGACGCTTGTAGGAGAAGTCGTAATAGAAGCCGTTCTCGATCACCGGCCCGATGGTCACCTGCGCGTCCGGAAAGAGCTCCTTCACCGCATAGGCCAGCAAGTGCGCCGTGGAATGACGGATGATCTCGAGACCTTCCGGATCCTTGTCGGTAACGATGGCCAGCGCCACATCCGTTTCAATAAGGAACGAGGTGTCCACCAGCTTGCCGTCAATCTTGCCGGCGAGGGCCGCCTTGGCCAGACCGGAACCGATGGAAGCGGCGACCTGGGCGATCGTCACGGACTGCTCAAAACTGCGTACGGAACCGTCGGGCAAGGTGATGTTGGGCATGATGACTCGCTCGGGGGAAAAATTCTGGGCAAAAAAAAAGTGCGGACGAGCCGCACTTTTTCTTTTTGGAAAACGCCTTACAGCAGACTCGTCAATGCTTGTCTTGGCCGCTGCAAGTTCGAGACATTCGCTTTCCTTCTCAGGTGTTTGGTAGGCGCGATTGGACTCGAACCAACGACCCCCACCATGTCAAGGTGGTGCTCTAACCAGCTGAGCTACGCGCCTAAGAAGCCCGCATTATAGACGAGCCCTATAGTTTGTCAACGATTACTTAGATTTATTTTACTGAACCGATGGTCTGCCATGCCGCCAGAAAGCGCTTCCAGTGGGGGGCATCAATGCGGGCAAGGGCCTCCCGGACGAATTCGATCTCGGCCGCACAGGCGACCTTGTCGAGAGCGCCCCGCATGCACTGAAAACGCAAGTAAACAAGATAGGTGTTCACTACGTCGGTTTCACAGTAATCACGTATCTCGCCAATCCGGCCTTCGCAATAGCCCTTCCATACCGCCGAGCCATCCATTCCGAGCTTGCCTGGAAAACCCATCAACTTCGCCAGATCATCAAGGGGCGCATTGGCACGGGGCTGGTACAGCGCCAGCAGGTCCATCAGATCGAGGTGGCGAGTATGGTAGCGCCCGATGTAGTTGTTCCACTTGAAATCCCGGGAGTCGTGATAGTCCCCGTCACCAAGATCCCAGTAGCGCGGTGCCGACACCCCATGGAGCATTCCCCGGTAGTGAAGAACCGGCAGATCGAACCCCCCCCCATTCCAGGAAATCAGCTGAGGGGTGAAACGTTCGATGCCGTCAAAGAAGCGCTGGATGATCTCGCCTTCACTGCACTCGGGTTCGGACAGGGAGAAGACCCGAAACTGGTTCGCATCCCTCAACACGCAGGAGATGGTGACGACGCGCTGGAGGTGGTGCGGCAGGAAGTCGGAGCCACCGGATGCACGACGCAACTGAAAAGCGTACTCGGCCACTTCCTCGCCGCTCAGCTCCTCGGGCAGTCCGTGCAGGGAACGGATGCCCTGCACATCGGGGATGGTCTCGATATCAAAGACAAGCGTTGCAGCCATCGTCATCCTCAGGCGGGGAACACGCCAGTGGACAGGTAACGATCACCCCGGTCGCAAACGATGGATACGATCACCGCGTTCTCGACCTGCTCGGCCAGTCGCAAGGCCACATGCAGCGCACCTCCGGAGGAAATTCCCGCAAAGATGCCCTCCTCCCGGGCCAGACGCCGTGTCATCTCTTCCGCGTCGGCCTGGGCCACGTATTCCAGCTGATCAACCCGGGCCTTGTCGTAGATCCGGGGCAGATAGGCTTCCGGCCACTTGCGGATGCCGGGAATCTGGGCACCGTCAGTGGGCTGGCAGCCAATGATGCGAATGGCGGGATTCCGGTCTTTCAGGTAGCGGGATACACCCATGATGGTTCCCGTCGTACCCATGCTGCTGATGAAGTGGGTGATGGTGCCACCGGTCTGCTCCCAGATCTCCGGGCCGGTTCCATCCACATGGGCCTGGGGATTGTCCGGGTTGGCAAACTGATCGAGGATGACGCCCCGCCCCTCGTCGCGCATGCGCTCCGCCACGTCCCGTGCAAGCTCCATCCCCCCTTCCTTGGGCGTGAGCACCAGCTCTGCACCAAACGCTCGCATGGTCTGGCGGCGCTCGATGCTCTGGTTCTCGGGCATGACGAGAATCATGCCGTATCCCCGGATCGCGGCGGCCATGGCCAGGGCGATCCCGGTATTGCCGCTGGTAGCTTCGATCAGGGTCTGGCCAGGCTGGATATCTCCCCGGGCCTCACCGCGAAGGATCATGGACAAGGCGGGACGATCCTTCACCGAACCTGCCGGATTGTTCCCTTCGAGCTTGGCCAGGATCACGTTGTTGCGCCCCGCCGTGATGCGCTTCAATCTGACCAGCGGGGTCTGGCCCACGTAGTCTTCGAGAGTCTTGAATTCCATGTTTCGATCCACCGGATGTCGGATTGGAGAATGGGAAGATAATACCGAATGCCGGCGCAGGGGGTTGCGACGATGGACGATACAGCCTGAAACCGAACGGGCCAATCACTCCCTGCAAGATAAAAAAGGGCGTCCTGCGGAGCCCCGGCATACCCGAACACGGAAGGCCTCAGGGGCGACCAATGCTCAAACAGGTGAGGCCCACCTCGCGGGAGGGTTGCAGGTCAATAACCTTGCGCCCATCAAAGATGACCGGACTCTTCAGCTTCGTCGAGTCAGGGCACATCGTTGCCCATCCCGGCAAGACAGGCACCGGAATTCATGTAAGCCCGATGGACTCAGGGCGTCAGATCGAACTCCTCGGTACGCTTGGGCGGGTAGGTCTCCCATCCACCGCAGGCCGGGCACCGCCAGTAAAACTGCCGTGCCTTAAATCCACAGGCGTCGCAGCGGTAGCGCGCAACGCGTCGCGTGTGCCCATGCACAAGCCCCTTAACAAGCTCGATGTCCGTGCGCTGCTCAAGGGGCGCCGTCAGCAGGGCGGCCTCAAGGAGCTTGTCGAGCCCCAGGAGCGTCGGATTACGACGCAATTCGTCCCTCACCAGCTGATAGGCAGCCACCGGGCCTTCCTTCTGCAGCTCCCATTGGAACAGGGCATCCAGCAAATCGAGGGAGGCATACTGCTCCAGATAGCTGCGCAGTAGCTGCATCCCCTGATCCAGCTCACCAAGGCGGCGATAGGCATCCATCAGCCGTTCGGCCACCAGCGCCAGATAGACGGGGTTCTGGCTCTCGACGCGCTTCCAGGCTTCCAACGCAGCCCGGTCGTCACCTTGAGCGACATGGAGATCGCCGAGCAGCATGCTCGCACGCACGCATTTCCGATTCGTCTCCAAGGCTCGCATCAAGCTATGACGCGCCTCCTCGAAGCGCGAGTTGGCCATGTCCGCCGATGCAAGCTCGCAATGGAAATTCGCCATCTCCTTTTCCCACAGGGCACTCTCGTGTCCGGGAAGCGCCTCGGCCGTCTCGATGGCCTTGCGCCAGTCCTTCTCCTGTTGATAGATATCGAGGAGATTCTTGAGGGCAAAATCGTTAAGGCGACTCCCTCTCAACTGCAGGAACACCGCCTCCGCCCGGTCGAGGAGCCCGGCCTTCAGAAAGTCGAGGCCGAGTTCGGACAAGGCCTGCAGTCGCTGATCCTCCGAAAGGTCGTCGCGGTCGATGAGGTTCTGGTGCATGCGGATCGCGCGATCCGTCTCTCCCCTCCGCCGGAACAGGCTACCCAGGGCGAAATGCAGCTCGACTGTCTGATTGTCGATCTTGACGGCTTCGATGAAGGCATCGATTGCCTTGTCGGGCTGCTCGTTGAGCAGGAAATTGAGACCGGTCAGATAGGTACGGGGCAACGCCCGCGACTCCTTGACCAGGTGCTTGATGTCGATTCGGGCAGCCAGCCAACCCAGCGCAAAGAAAAGGGGAAAAGCCAACAGCCACCACAGCTCGAATTCCATGGAATCAGTAGCTCTCCGGCAAATCGGGACCGTGGGCGATGGGCACCCGAGCCCGGGGGTCGGCCGGCGGGGATGCATCCCGATCACGCAGCGCCCCGATTTCGCGGCGCTGACGATAGACGGCAGTGAGGGTTGCAGTGACACCGATCAGCACGCCGACAACCACGAACAGGAGAATGACAAGAACCAGCGGGACCTGCCACTGGGCTCCAAAAAAGAAACGCAAAACGACGACATCGTCATTCTTGACGGCGAAGCCGAAAAGCAACAGAAACAGAAAGAGTCGTAAGACCCATGTGAGCGCGCGCATGCCCGAAATTATCCCCGACGTGGACAAAAAAAAGAAGGCGGCTTTCGCCGCCTTCAGGATCGAGCCTTCGGCCTCCGGAACCGGAAGCGTCTGACAAGGGGATTACCCCATCATGTCGACGCGTTCCCGCAACTCCTTGCCGGCCTTGAAGTGCGGAACATACTTCTCCGGCACCTGAACCTTCTCCCCCGACTTGGGATTTCGCCCGACGCGGGGAGGACGGTAATTCAAGGCAAAGCTGCCAAAGCCGCGGATTTCGATGCGATCACCCCGCGACAGGGCATCGGTCATCGCATCGAGAATCATCTTAACCGCGAACTCGGCGTCCTTCGCGACCAGCTGGGGAAAACGCTCCGCCAGCCGGGCGATGAGCTCCGACTTGGTCATGCTCGAACCGCTTACTTCTGCTCGTTGAGCTTGGCCTTCAGCAGCGCACCGAGGTTGGTGGTGCCGCTGGCAGCAGACGCGCTGTCAGACGCCAGCTTGCTCATTGCTTCAGTTTGCTCGACCTGATCCTTGGCACGGATGGACAGATTGATGCCACGGGTCTTGCGATCAACGTTGACGATCATCGCCTCGACAGTGTCGCCAACCTTCAGCAGCAGGGACAGATCATCGACGCGATCACGGGAGAACTCGGATGCACGCAGGTAACCCTCGACATCGTTGTTCAGGCCGATCACGGCACCACGGGCATCCACGCTGCGAACGGTACCGTTCACCAGGGTGTTCTTGTCGTGGGTGGCAATGAAGTTGGTGAAGGGGTCGCCATCGAGCTGCTTGATACCGAGGGAGATGCGCTCCTTCTCGACGTCGATGTTCAGCACCACGGCCTCGACTTCGTCGCCCTTCTTGTACTGGCGGACGGCCTCTTCGCCGGTCAGGGACCAGGACAGGTCGGACAGGTGCACCAGACCGTCGATACCGCCTTCCAGGCCGATGAACACGCCAAAGTCAGTCAGGGACTTGATCTGACCACGGACCTTGTCGCCCTTCTTGTGGTTGATGGCGAAATCGTCCCACGGGTTGGACATGCACTGCTTCATGCCCAGGGAGATACGGCGACGGTCTTCGTCGATCTCGAGGATCATCACTTCGACCTCGTCGCCCAGCTGGACGACCTTGGTCGGGTGGATGTTCTTGAGATCGGAAGAGCGTCGTGTAGGGAAAGAGTGTGCTACGTTGTGTA
>ENA-UOWO01001701-UOWO01001701.1-activated-sludge-metagenome-genome-assembly--contig:-NODE-1701-length-28714-cov-9.995918_pt1 | contig 28714 bp, 22 predicted proteins | sample MGYA00238148_ERZ761564 | MGnify/ENA primary metagenome ERZ761564 (study PRJEB28885, sample SAMN05720194) | activated sludge metagenome | isolation source: Anaerobic digester | place: USA...
GCCTGCCGGTTCTTGCCCTGGTAGTAGGCGGCCTCGCCGAGGGACTCGACGATGCGCGGGTCGCGGCGCACGGTGGTATAGGCCTTGTTCGCGTACAGCTCGGCGTCGGCGTAGCGTTCCAGCGCCAGGAGCGACCAGACGAGCACCACATACGACTCGATGTTGAGCGGATCCTGGGCCAACTCGGCCAGGCAGACGGTCCTGGCGTCGTCGAAGCGGCCTTCGCGGTACATCTTGAGCGCGTCGGGCCTATCCTGGGCGTAGAGGCCGCTCGAGACCGACAGCGCCAGGGCGGCGGCTACGGCGCGGGCGGCGTTCGGGCGCGGTCCCATGGCTATCCGGGACGCCCTCAGGCCTGGGTCGACGAGGAGTCGCCGGTCATCGTGCAGATACCGTTGAAACGGCAGCCCGGTTCCATCGTCACCTCGGCCGCGGTCACGTCGCCTTCGACGCGGCAGCTGGCGTACAGCTCGACGCGGCCCGTGGCGACGATGTTGCCCTTGAGGGAGCCGCGCACGGTGACGTTCCCGGCCCGCACGTCGGCTTCGACGACGGCCTTCTCGTCGATATGGAGGTCGCTATCGGAGACGATCGAGCCGGAGACGCGGCCCTTGATCATCATCGGCTCCTTGAAGGCCATGGAGCCGGCGAACTCGACGTCCGAGGCGAGTATCGTATCGAGGGTATCTTCATCCACCACGCTGAGATGTACGTCGGTCATAGCCTGGGATGATACGGTAAAGCCGCGAGCTAGGCAAGCCTGCCGAACGCGTCGTACAGCTCGGAGAACAGCTCCGGCGTCAGGGTCTCGGCGCGCGCATCGGGCGATACGCCGGCTGCCTCGCAGGCGGCCGCGATCAGCGGCTCGGGGCGGCCGGCCGCCTTGAGGTTGTTGCGTAGCGTCTTGCGCCTGGAACTGAAGCAGGCGCGCGTGAAGCCGGTGAAGGCCTTGTCGCCCGAATGGGCCACCGCGTCGGGCCGGGCCTCCATCGTGACGACGGACGAACTGACGCGAGGCTGGGGCCAGAACGATCCGGGGGACAGGTCGAAGACGGACCTAACCGCGTAGGCCGACTGGCAGAGCACCGAGAAGGCCGAGTAGTTCTTGGTCGAGGGGGCGGCGCACATGCGCTGGGCGGCCTCTTTCTGCACTGTGAAGACCATGCGCGGGGGGCGGACGCCGCCCTCGATCAGGGCCGCGATGATCGCCCCGGCCGCGTTATACGGCAGATTGCCGAACGCGAGGCTCGGACGCCCATCCGTTTCGAAGGCCGCGCGCCAGGTCTTCACGAAGTCGCCCTCGTAGAGCCTGAAGCCGGGCATGGCGCCGTAGGCGCCGCGGATGAACTCGGCGAAGCCCTTATCGATCTCGAACGCGCTCAGGCTCAGGCCGAGCAGCAGCGCCTCCCGGGTCATGGCGCCGGCGCCCGGGCCTATCTCCCAGGCGCGCGCGCCCGGCTCGGTCTCGAACAGCGAGGCTATGCGGCTCCTGGCGCGACCCGAGACCAGGAAATTCTGTCCGTACTTCTTGCGCATGCCGAGGCCGAGGCCGTCGAGCATGGCTGACAGCTCCGAGGGGGCGTCGTAGTTGACTGGAAGCGGCACGGCGTCGGGATTCGATGCGGTAGGCGACATGGGGCCAAGCATACACGAACGCGGCGGCGCAGGCAACGACGCCGGCCATGGCGGCGCGCCAGCCAGTCCAATCCTCGGACAGGGCTATCGAGGGCAGGCGGGCGGCGGTCCCGATGACGGCGACGAGGGCCCGGTACGGCAGCAGGCAGGCGAGCCGGGCGGCCGGCGCGGCCCAGGGCACGAGGGCGACGACGAACGAGCCGACGAGGCCGGCCCAGATCAGCGCCGCCACGAGCAGCCCGGCCAACGCGCTCGCGACCGGCGAGAAGAGGTTGAGCGTTCCGAAGGCCAGTAGCGACAGCGGGGCCGTGGCCGCGAGCGCCGCGAAGCCCACGGCTACCGCTCCCGCCGCCGGGGGCGGCAGCCAGCGCCGGAGGCCGAACTCGTAGGCCCCGCCGAGGATGCCGATGCCGGCGACCGCCAGGTACGACAGCCCGAACGACAGCTCGTGGGCCGCCGCGGGATCGACGACGACGGCGACGATGAACACCGCCGACAGCGTGACGACCGCCGGCTGCGGGCGGTCGGCCGCCAGGAGGGCGCTTGTAGCCCAGAACATGGCGACCGCCCGCGCTACCGACGGCGAGGCGCCCACGAGGTACAGGTAGGCCGCCGCGAGCAGGCAGGCTACCGCGCGGGCGCGCCTCGGGCCGAGCGCGAAGCCGAGCAGGACCGCCACGAACGAAGCCAGGATCCCGACGTGCTGGCCCGACAGCGCGAGTATATGGGCGCAGCCGGCGGCCCTGAAACCGGCCGAGAGCTCCGGGTCGAGCTCGTCGCGCACCCCGACGACGAGGGCCTCGAGGAGGGGGCCGGCCTCTCCGCCGGCCGCCCGGAGCGACTCGAGGGCGCCGGCCCGGAGCGCGGCCCGAGCGGCCTCGGCAGCGGGCGGCGGCCCGATAGCCTCGACGCCGGCCGCGTCGACGAAGGCGTACGGCGAGGCGAGCGCGTCGCGCCAGGAGCCGCCGCCGGTCCTCGGCGGCAGGAGGCCGCGCCTTAGGGCGACGCGCAGGCGCTGGCCGCGCACGGGCGCCTCGCCAGGGCGGCCGTCCCGAGGCGCACCGCCGATTGACGAGCCGCGGACGTAGACGACGACGCGACCCGAGGCGGTGACGCGTTCTCCGTCGCGGCCGAGCGCCGCCTCCAGCTCCAGCTCGCAGGCGAGGAGGCCTCCGGCCGTATGGGTCGGGTCGGAGGCGACCCGAGCTTCGTAGGCGGCCGCGCCGGGGGCGTACGGCCCGCCGAGCCCCGGACTGAAACGCGCCGAGCCGGCCTCGACGCGGGCATGGCACCAGGCCCCGCAGCACAGCCCGGCGGCCAGAGCCGCCGCGAGCGCCGACGCCGCTCGCCGGAGGCCACCTATCGCCGGCTCGGCGACGGCGCGCAGGCGCCGTTTCGTAACCAGGGATATCGTCGACCTGGGGCTTGGAGCGAAACGCATCGAGAGCGCGATGGAAGCCGCGCACGCGGCGATGACGCTGGCCAGGGCCCTCGAACCGGAACCGGGAGGCAGGTAGAGCGCGGCGGCCAGCCCGGCCGCCGCCGCGACGACCGGCGGCACGGAGACGCGCGGAGGCTCGACGGAGGACGCGCGCGTTTTGACGGATTGAGCGGCCACGCCCGGATACGCGGCTCGGAGCCTCGGCGCGTGCGCTATCCAGGAAGGCCGAGCGTTACCAGCGAAGCTTCTGGAGCGCGTCCCTGGCGGCCTTCTTGACCGTCTCGGGATACTGGAGGTAGCCGATGTACAGGAGATAGTCGAAAGCCGCCTTGTCGCCGAGGCGGCCGAGATTGTTGACGACCGCGAGCGTGACCTGCTCGTCGAAGGACTTACCCTGCTCCGTCTCGGTGTTGATCAGCTGGAGGTAGAGCGCCAGGGCCTGGGCGGCTTCAGCGGTGCCCATCGCTCCGAGCAGCGCGATCGACTCGAGGAAGTTCGACTTGGAGACCTGGCCGCGGTTGTATTGCACCTGGAAATCGTAGAAGTGTTTGATAGCGAGCGGCGAGGCCTTCTGCCACGATCGGGCGGTCAGCTCCCTGGCGGCCTGGGTACGCATACCCAGGATATAGCCCTGGTCGCCCGACGACGGGCTCTGGTACGAGACGCCGACCGACAACGCCACCTCGGCCAGCTCGCCCCGGCGCTCCTCGGGCAGGGCGCCGCCGCGCAGGCCGGCCTCGAGGGCCGCGGCCTTGTCGGCGGGCGGGCTCGATCGGATGACCTCGGCGAGGAAGGCCGCGTAGTCGCCCTTGAGCGACGCCATCGCGGCGCCGGCCCGATCGGTGACGGCCTTGCCGATGGACGCGGTATAGGCCGCGAAGAGGAAGGGGAACGACGACGAATCGCCGAGGCGGCCGAGCGAGTAGATGGCGGCATCGAGCACGGCCTGGTCGATCCGGACGCCCGACTTGGCGAGCGAGACCTGAGTGTCGACGAAGGCGTTGAGCTCCTTGAGGATGGCGGGGTTGCCTACGGCGACCTCGGCCAGCGTCTGCAGGAGCGGCACGCGGACGAGGGCGTCCTTGTAGATACCGAATAGCTCCCAGAGGTGGCCGGCGGCCGGCGCGTACTTGTACTTACGCACCATGTTGACCGATAGCACCGATATGTCGCGCAGGAGCGCATCGGTGGACAGGAGCGAGGCGTTGCTGAGCACGAACTGGATGGCCGTGTCATACAGGGGCCCCATGTCGACGCCGTCGTAGGCCGAGGCCTCCTTGAGCAGCTCCAGCTTGGTGCCGAGGCTCGAGCGCACGAAATTCCTGCGGTAGGTGTCTATGAGCTCGGACGATTCCTGGGCCGACGCGCCGGTGAGCGCGACGGCCAGCATGAACGCTATCGCTACGCGGATCCTATGCATCGTTCCCCCGTCCGTTAAACTTATACCGAAAACGGCCTCTCGTCCAGTTCGGCGCCCCGGCGCTCCGAATCGCCTGGACCGACGTTGTAGACGTGGGATCGGATGACGTTGCGCATACGCGGGCTCGGCGTCATCGCCTCGACGTGCAATAGGGATTGATTCTTCTCGACGTCGTACTCCGAGCCTTTGACGGTGCCGCTGATGACGATCTGGTCGTCGCCTATGTAGAACTGCGCCTTGACGAGCAACCCGATCCTGGCCTTGCCGCCTATCAGCACCGATACGCCGTCCTCCGACACGTCCTGCACCACGCACTTGAGGCCGGGCACTCGCTCCGGCTTCTCGTAGGCGCCCTCGAGGCGCTTGAGCAGGTACAGGTAGGCCGGCATCCTGGAGCGGACGCGCAGCGACTTGCGTTTCTGGGTGCGCAGGAGCGACCCCGAGTGCCCGAGCTGCAGCACCGGTATGTCGCGGATGCGCAGATCCTCGAGCACGTAGGTATCGAACACGTAGCCGGCGTCCTCCTGGCGCCAGAAGTACACCGACACGCGGGCGCCCTTCCACTGGAAGCCGGGCGGCACCCTGGCGCCGACCGGGTAGGAGACGACCAGGTAGCGTTCGTTCGAGTCGATCACCGTGGACGAGTAGACGCCGATACCCTCGACGAGCACGCGGATGCGCTGGTTCGCCCGTATGAAGCGGGAACTGGTGATGCCGGCGCGGTACTTGGGCAGCTCGAACTCGAGCCGCTTCCTGAACTCGTACAGCTTCTCCATGAAGACGATGGCGCCGCGGTCGCGCTCCATGCCTTCGGCGCGGTACTTCTTGGCGAAGGCCTTGATGCAGGCGTCGAGCTCGCGTATCGACCAGAGGGCCGCCGTCGAATCGGGCACGCCGGCTATCCTGCACATCTCCATGATGGCCCTGGCCTCGGAGAACGTGAACCCCACCTCCTTGCCGCGGGCGTAATACTCGAGCGGCGAGAAACGCCTGTCGCCCCGCAGGAGCAGGGTCAGCGTCACGAAGAGGAGTAGCACGACGACGATGAGCAGCAGGTTCACCATGGCGAAGCTCCGTCCTGACAGTATATACTGGCGCGATGGATACCGATAGCGCCCGCGCGTCGTGGGCCGAGCCGATCCTCGTCACGATCGCCGTCGCCGGCCCCGGCCTGATCCCCTACCAGCCTCCGGCGACCGGAGCCATCGCATGGCTGGCCGGCTCCGCGCTGCAATCGTTCTCGCAATTCACGCTCCTGCTTGTCATTATCGGCCTCGGGCGCCGCCTTCGTGAATACGGCGTGACCAAGCCGTCGGCCAAGGACGCCGTCGTGGCCGCCGGAGTCTTCGCCGCGATGCTATGCGCCGCCATGGTCGCGGCGGCGGTCGCGCCGGGGGCGGCCGCGGCGCCAACGGCGTACGGCGCGTCGGCGGGTGAGGCTACCTCGGCCGGGCCCGCGGCCATCGTCGCCCTATCGGCCGGCTTCGCGATCTCGGTGGCCTACCGCGAGGAGTTGTTCTACCGCTGCTACCTGCTCGGCGCGCTGACCGGCCGCGGCGCCGGGGCCGTCGCCGCGGCCGCCGTATCGACGGGGCTGTTCGTAGCCGGGCACGCCTACCAGGGGCCGGCCGGGATGCTGGCCTCGGCCATCGCGGGCTCGGCCTTGGCGGCCGCCAGGCTACGAGGCGCCAGACTCCACGCGCTGGCATGGGGCCACGCGGCCTACGATCTCGCCGTATTGATCGCCGGGTTCGGCCTCGCGGCCCGCGCATAGTGTTACGAATCTTATGGGGGACACGCAAAGAGCGCGTATCAGCCGCGCCGCTGGCCCGCTAGCAGCGATTCCACCTCGGCGAACGGCTTTATTGGGAAGTCGTCATCTGTCGGAACTGCGATACCACGAAGATTCGTAACACTCAAACACGCGTACGGCCCATCAACAAGGTTCGTAACACTACCCAAGTAGCACGGCAGACTGTATTATAGGGTGATGCAAGCAATAGACCGCTTAAAGTCCGACCTGGACGACTGGGTTCGCCGATCCGGCCGAGCTCCGGGCAACCGCGAGTTCGACTCGCTACGCGACACCTTCGCGCGATCGGTTCCCAAGGTGCCCGGCGAGACGATGGCCGCCCTCTTCACCACCTTCCTGTCCCGCTACGGCTCGGGCGGCTCGGAATACTCGGCCAAGGCCATCGATTGGCTGGCCGGAGTCGGCTCGCTACTCCTGTCCGACTACGACGGCACGCCGTTCACCCGGGAGGACTGGGAGGAAATACGCGATATCGTCACCGTAGAGTCCGGCGAGATAGACATGGACACCTTGAGCTACGTGCTCGGACAGGCGCTCGAGCACGGTGCCGTCTAAGGCTTCAGAATCCGAACCGGTACGGTTCGATGAACCAGGATGGTTTGGAGACGACGGCTTCTGGACCGACTACGCGCCCCTGCTGTTCGGAGGCGAGCGCTGGGCGGAGGCGCCGGCCGTCGTCGACGCCGTCCTGGCCCTGAGCGGGGCCGAGCCCGGGTCGCCGGTACTCGACATGTGCTGCGGTCCCGGTAGGCATGCGCTGGAATTCGCCTCGCGCGGCCACCCGGTGGTCGGCGTCGACATCACCGAGCCGTACCTGGAGGCGGCCCGGGACAGCGCCGAGGCGATGGGGCTAACGGCCGAATTCGTACGCGGCGACGCCCGATCATGGTGCCGGCCAGGCGCGTTCTCGCTCGCCGTCAACCTGTACACCAGCTTCGGCTACTTCGACTCGAAGGCCGAGGACGAGGCGATGCTCGCGAGGCTCGCCGCAAGCCTCGCGCCCGGCGGCGCGCTCGTCATGGAAATGGTCGGCAAGGAGACCGCCGCGCGCGACTTCAACGACGGCGAATGGTTCGAGCGCGACGGACGCCTCGTACTGACCGAGTTCACGGTGGTCGGAGCCTGGGAGGGCCTGCGGAACCGCTGGGTCTTCGTGGACGCCGACGGCAGGCGCGTCGATCGCTCCTGGGTGCAGCGGCTCTACTCGGCCACGGAGCTTCGCGACAGCCTCCTCCGCTCCGGTTTCTCGTCGGCCGAGGCATACGGTTCCTGGGCCGGTGCTCCCTACGACCAGTCCGCCGAGCGTTTGATAGCCGTCGCCAGGAAGGCATAACACGGCCAGGCGTCGCCTTTCGCGATCCAACGGGATTCCAAGACGGTTGCCTCTCGATTTTTTGCCGAAATGGGCCGATACTACTAAGGGTAGTCGTATCCCATTACAATCTGGTCAGAACGGAAGAAGCCATGGCTAAGATCGGAATCCGCCTAGCGGACGGCAAATTCTATTCGATTCTCGAAGACGGCGCGGCGGCCAAGAAGCGACTCGTCGTCACGACGGTGAAAGACGATCAGCCGAGCGTCCAGATAGATGTCTACCGCTCGTCGGAGTCGTCGGAGGACTACGTCGGTAGCCTGATCATCGAGAACATCCCGCCGAGGCCGTCCGGAGAGCCGGATATACGGCTCGACCTGGCGCTCGACGACGATGGCAACCTGAACGCCTTCGCCCGCGAGGAGGCCACCGGCGAGCACCAGGCGCTCACGGTGTCGCTCAAATCGCTGGCGGAGGAGGAAAAGTACGAGATCCCCGATTTCGACTTCCAGGAGGACGAGGGCTTCGACCTGTCGACCGACGAGCTGCCCGACGAGAACCCCTTCGAGTCGACCGTGATCGACGAGACCGAAGGATCCGACGATAGCATCCCGAGCTTCGACGATAGCGAGTCCGTCGCCGAGGAGCCGGACCGGCCGAGGCGCGCCTCGCCGCTCCTCATCGGTATACTGGCGGCGCTAGCCACCGCGCTGATCCTCGCCGCCGCGTTCTTCATCTATCGTTGCACCGCGGATCGCCAGGCCGAACCGCCTCAAGCCGCTTCGGCTCCCGCTCAGGCGCCCACTCCGGCCCCGGCTCCAGCGCCCACTCCGGCCCCGACTCCTACGCCGACTCCAGCGCCTACGCCGACTCCAGCGCCCGAACCGGCCAAGGTCGAGACGCCGGCTCCCGTTCCGGCTCCCGCTCCTACTCCCGCCGCCCCGGCTAAGAAAGAGGGTACTTGGCATAAGATCAAGTGGGGCGACACGCTCTGGGATATTTCGATCGCCTACTACCGAACTCCATGGCTGTACATGACGATAGCCAAGGCCAATAAGATCAAGAACCCCGACCTGATCATTTCGGGAACCTGGATCTACATCCCGCCGCGCTAGGCGCGAGCCTGGGCGATAACGGCGGTCGCATCTGCGCCGCCGTTTTTTTTAAGGCTCGACGCTTGGCCTATGGCCGCTTTCGTGGAATAGTAGTAGCGAGGCCCGCGCCAACGGGCCACCATCACCTCGCCAGGAGAGTCCATGCGATCATTCGCCCGCGTCGTCGCCATAGCCCTGAGCCTATCCATCCAGTCATGCGCCGGCGACTCGATCCACGGCCTCGACGAGGCGGGCTGGTTCGAGCTCTTAGCGAAAGGCGACCCCCTGCCCATCGCCTACGGCGACCGCGTCGACTACGACGCCATCGCCAGGCTCGGGCCCGGAGCCAGCTTGTTCGTCGGCCTGCGGGCCCTCGAAGCGGGCGACGAGAAGCTCGCCGCCGGGCTGTTCAGGGATGCCGCGGCGCGAGAGACCGGGCGATACAAGGCGCGGGCGGTCGCCTCTCTCGTCGAAACCCTGCAATCGACAGGCGATGGGGAAGCGCTGGTGGAGCTGTGCCGCTCCGAGCTGGGCTCGGAACTCGCGCCGTACCGAAGGGCCTACCTGGAGGCCGTCGGTTATGCAGTCTCGGGCTCGCATGCCCATACCCTGGCGAGTGTGGACGCGCTCCGCTCGGCCTACCCCGCCGAATCCTCGCGGGACGCGGCGGCCATCGCGTCGATGGCCCTCGAGGCGGGCTACCGCTCCGGCAAGGGCCGCTGGGTGAACGACTTCATAGCGCTCACGGCGATGGAAGGATCGGCGGCCATCTACGAGGCGCTCGCCAAGGCCACGAGCCTCGTGGCCTCATCCGGCCGAGCCGAAGCGGAGGCCGCGATACGGGCCGTCGGGGTCAGGGCCTTCCAACTGGCCGAGGCCCGCGCGCTGACCGGTTCACGGAACTACGGGCCGGCTGTCGTCGCCTTCAGGCGCTACGCCGCCGACCGGGAAGACCCGGCCGACGTGGCCGTCAGGGTCGCAAGCGCGCCGCCCCCCGACGCCGAGGCCGCGCCGTCGATCCCGCTGTCGCCGAAGGCCGCCGCCAACCTCTTCCTGACCCTGCCCCGCGCCTCGGCCTCGGACGCAGCCAAGGCCTTCATCGCGGCAGCCAAGGACGAGGGCGGCGAAGGCTTCAGGTACATCGTCGAGACGATCGCCGACCGCGGAGCCGACCCCGCGCGCGCGTACTTCGACGCGTTCTGGCGCGGGCGCTTTCTGCGCGCCGACGAGCGCTGGGCCGAAGCCGAGCGGTGGTTCGCCAAAGCCGCCGCGCTGGCGGAGAACCGTTGGGACCTGGACGCGGCGCGCTGGTACGAGATCGAGGCGGCCTCCAAACGGTCGGCCGCGGCGGCCGTCGGGCTGCTCGGCGCGGCGCTAGAAAGCTCGTCTAACCCCGGCTACTACTCGGACCTCGTCGAGCCGCTATCGCGGGAGGCCCTCGTCGCCAGGTCAGGCTCGACGCTGGCCGCCATCGACGCCGCGACCGCGCGGGCCGCGCCGAAGGATAGGGCCAGGCTGTCGTACCTCTGCGCCCGAGCCGCGCAAGCTGGCATTATCCGCGCGGATCACGTCGCCTCGGCCTTCGGCGGCTCCTTCGTCGACCTTGGCGGTTACATCGACTCGAGGCTACACGAGGCGTACGGCCAGCGGGTCGACCCATGGTACCGACTCGTCGCCGCCTACAGACTCGGCGAGCCCCTCGTCGAGCCGCTCGCCGTCCCCGGAACCGAGCCGGCCCCCACCGAGAGTGGCGGGACGGCATCTGCGGACGACGAGGCGCGCCGCCCCGTCAGCCCGGACGAGTACGCCCTAGCCCTGACTCGCTTCGGGCTCGGTTACCGCGTCCGGGCCGAGCTCGGGGACGAGTTCCGATCCGTGTCCGAGAACGCGGTCAGGACGATAGCCGCCGAGCTCGACGCCGCCGGACGGCACGATCAGGCGTACCGACTTATAGCGACTCTGTTCTGGAGAACCGGCTTCGAGCCGACTCGCAGCGACGCCGAGCTGTACTGGCCGCGGCCCTACCCCGAGGCCTTCAGTCCGGCGATCGAGGCGACCGGCCTCGACCCCCACCTGCTCTACGGGCTCGCGCGCTCCGAGAGCGCCTTCGACCCGAAGGCCGTATCCAAGTCCGGGGCCGTCGGGCTCATCCAGCTGATGCCGGCGACCGCCGCTGAGACCGCCGAGCGCCTGGACCTGGACGACTACGAGCTGACCGACCCGCTCGATAACGTGACGATAGGCTCGTCCTATTTAGCCCGGCTCCTCGATCGGCTGGCCGGTAGGGTCCTCCCGGCCGTATTCTCGTACAACGGCGGCCCGACGCGCTTCAGGCGCTGGGAAGCCGAGTACGGGGCGCTACCGCTCGACCTGCTGCTCGAGGCGCTGTCGTACGCGGAGACCAGGCAATACGGCCGCAACGTCGGTCACGCCGCGTTGTCTTACGCCGCGCTCTATGGAGAGGTCGACCTGCGCGCCTATATGGCGTGGCTACTCGGCGAGGGTCCGCGCCCCTAGGCCTAGCTTTAGTGTTACGAATCTTGTGGGTTATGTACGTATAGCGCTTGTCCGGCTCGCCGCGGCCGAGTTGTAGCGATCGGGCCTCGGCGTTCGGGCAGGTTTCATCTACCGCATCGAGATACCAATAAGCTTCGTGCCACTCAGGCGGAGATGAGGAACTAGGCGGCGATGGAGACGAGCATACCCGGGACCACCCCGGTCGGCTTGGCGTACGGTCCCGCGCCGAGGGCGTTGTGGAGCTGAGCCCCATACTGCTCGATCAGCGCGTCGATGCGTTCGTCGGATAGGCCCGTGGCCTCGCGTTCGACCCTGGGCTGGTTCTTGGCGCTTCGCAGGCGCTCGATGATCGTATCGAGGATCTTGAGCTTGTCCAGGGTGTAGGCGGAAGCGCCAGCGCTCGCGATGCCGGATACGTTCTTGAAGTTGGAGTACAGGAGCTGTGACGGGGAGACCGGTACGGATATCCTGCCGCTCGCCCCCGCGCTATAGGCGTACGCTAATGGAAGCTGATTCGAAATCCTCACGTCCATGATCCGCTCCGTACTCGATACCGACTTTCTACCTATATTGTCGGAGCGGCGAGGGGCGAGTATTAGCGTTAGCTGACGAACGGCGACGATAGACGGCCCTACTTGACCGAGGCCTTGTACAGCCGGTCGTTGACCGCCCGGCCGAGCCCCTCGTCGGGCAGGCGCTCGGCCCACAGCTCGTCGAAGCCGGCGGCGTCCAATTCGTGGAGCGCGTCGAACAGGGTAGCGGCCGCCTCGACCGGGTCCATCGACGGCGACAGGTCGATAATCCTGGACCAGCGCCCGCCGCGCTCTGCCGACTTCGCCGCGTCCGAGCCGAAGCAGAGCGCGGCGGCCCGACCGCGGGGCTCTATGCCGGCGACGCCGCCGTGGGGGACGAGGTACAGGGGCCGCGAAGGCGCGTAGTGGCTCGGCAGCTGGCCCGGCGCGGACGGGCTGGTCGTGGCTCGGTCGTAGACGCGCACGCCGGGGATCACCTCGGCTATCAGCTCGACGGGCAGGCCGCCGGGCCGGAGCACGAGCGGCTCGTCGGTACTCAGGTCGAGCACGGTGCTCTCGACGCCGACCGGGCAGCGGCCGCCGTCGACGATGAAGTCGACGCGATCGCCGAGCTGCGCGACGACGTGCTCGGCTCGGGTCGGAGACAGGTAGCCGAAGGGGTTGGCGCTCGGCGCGGCGACCGGCACGCCTGAGCGGCGGATGATCTCGCGGGCCACCGCGTTGGCGGGACAGCGGACGGCGACGGTCGGCAGGCCGCTCGTCGCGAGGTCGGGCACCCGCTCGCGCTTGGGCAGCACCATCGTCAGCGGGCCGGGCCAGAAGCGCTCGGCGAGGGTTGCGGCGTAGCGCGCCGACAGGTCGGCCACCTCCGAGGCGCCGGCCGGCTCGGCCACGTGGACGATCAGCGGGTCGAAGCTCGGGCGGCGCTTGGCCTCGAAGACGCGGGCCAGCGCGACCCGGTTCCACGCGTCGGCGCCGAGCCCGTAGACGGTCTCGGTGGGTATGGCGACGAGGAGCCCGGCCCGTATGGCCTCGGCGGCTCGATCGAGGTCCCGCGCGGACGTAGACAAGAGTTCCATGCGCGGATTATATGCGCCCGGCGGATCGTGGGCAATCGGTGAGGCCGCCCCGACGGGGCGGCCTCGGTATCAGACGGGTCTAGCGCTTAGCGTGAAGACGTGGCGTAGGCCGCGGCGCCGTTACCGGCTATGCGGCCGAAGGTGACGATGTCGGCGAGCGCGTTGCCGCCGAGGCGGTTGCCTCCGTGGACGCCGCCGGTGACCTCGCCCGCGGCCCAGAGGCCGACGATCGGGGAGCCGGAGGCGGCGATGACGCGGGCCTCGGCGTCGATCTTGACGCCGCCCATCGTATGGTGGATGGCCGGGGTTATCTCGATGGCGTAGAACGGCCCGACGGACACGGCCCTGGGCATGTCGGCGCGGCCGAACTCGGCGTCGCGCTTGGCGGCGACGAAGCCGTTATAGGCGGCGAGCGTGGCGGCCAGCCGGGCGGGGTCGGAGCCTATCTTGGCGGCCAGAGCCTCGGGGGTGTCGCCCTCTACGACGATGCCAAGCTTCGCGTAGCCCTCTATGGCCTTGAGGCTGGCGCGTATCGACTGGTCGAACACGAGGAAGGCGGTCTTGCCGGTCTGGGCGAGCACGGCCGCGGACACGACGTCGCGGGTAGCCAGCTCGTCCACGAAGCGGGCGCCTTCCTTGCTGACGAGGATGGCGCCGTTGCCGCGTACGGCCTCGGTTATCATCTCCTTGTCGGGGGCGTGCGTCGGGTGGGTCTGGATCTCCTTCATGTCGACGAGGGCCGCGCCGGCGGCCTCCGCGAGGAGAATGCCGTCGCCGGTGGCGCCGGGGTGGTTCGTCGTCGCGAAGCCCTTGAGGGACGGCACGTAGGACGCGGCCATGTCGTTGTTGGCGCCGAAGCCGCCCGTGGCGATGATGACGGCCTTGGCCTTGATGTCGTACTCGCGTCCGTCGGCGGCTATCACCTTAATACCGGTGACGGCGCCCGACTTGTCCTTGAGGATAGCGGTCGCCCTGGTCTTGGTGTACACCGTGACGCCGGCCGTCTTGACGACGGTCGCGTTAAGGGTCTCGACGATCTCCGGTCCGACCTTGGCGCCGCCGGTGGGCCTGTGCGCGCGGTTGACGCTGGCGCCGGCGAGGCGTCCGACGTCGGAGAGGTCGGCGCCGAGCGAGGTCAGCCACGCGACGGAGCCGGCGGATTCCTCGGCCAGCTTGCGCACGAGGACGGGGTCGTTCTTCTCGTAACCGCCCTTCATCGCGTCCTTATAGAAGGATTCGACGCTATCGGCTATACCGGCCTTGGCCTGGGCCTCGGTGCCCGCGGCGTTCATGCCGCCGGTCGCCCTGACCGTATTGCCGCCGACCATGGCCATCTTCTCGACGATTATGACCTTGGCCCCTGACTGCGCCGCGGATATGGCCGCGGACAGGCCGGCGCCGCCGGCGCCGATGACCACGACGTCGTAGTCCTTGTCGAAGACGACGGGCGCGGCCTTGGCGGGGCCTTTCTTGGCGGCCAGCACGACGCCGGCCTTGGCCAGGGCGTCCTCCACGGCGGCGACGAAGCCTGCGCTCGACTCTGACGCGCCGGAGACTACGTCGACCTTGGTGGTGTTGGCGGCTATGATGGCCTCGGACAGCTCCTTGAACGCGGCGTCGCCGAGCATGGCGGTCTCGCCGCTCTCCAGCACCTCGATCTTCTCTATGCGCGTGTCGCTGACGGTGACGAGGACGCGTATATCGCCGCCGTGGCCGGAGCCGACGCCTTCGTAGCTACCGGCGGCGAATGAGCCGCCGGAACTGGCGCACGATACGATCGCTACCGTCGCGAGGACGGCTAGCACGGATGATACCAGTCTCTTCATGATGGATCCTGCCCCCGTAGATTCAGGGATACCCCGACGACGCCATCGAGAGCGCGAGCGGTCGGGACGTCCCCCTGGAGAGGGCTTGCTAGATTGATAACATATATCGATATTTATATCAATATATTACAAGCCCGACTGATCAGGACCCGAGGCGCGACGCGGGGCCAGTCGTCCCCTTGACCCCCGACGTCGCCGTACCTATAGTACCGGAGTAACGCGACGCGGGGGAATCCGGTGAGAATCCGGAGCTAGCCCGTAACTGTAGGCCGCGCCCGCTCCGGGCGCCGGCGAGCCAGGATACCCGCGCCGGCGTGATCTTCGTGGAACGCTTCGTGGTACAGGCGTAAAGCGATAGTCCGGCGGCCAGGCGGCGCCGGCCCGTCGATGGCACCCCGATCAGGAACCGTTCCTCCGTCACGCGCGCACGGCATCCGCGACATAGCGGCGCCCGCGCCCGATCAAGGAGGAAGCTATGAAACGCGTCATCATGTCGCTCTGCGCGCTCGCGATCGCCGTCGCGGCGGCCGCGGCCGACCCCGTATCGTTCGTCGACGAGCGAGGAGCGACGATCAGCATGCCCGGCAAGGCGAGGCGCGTCGTGTCGCTGTCGCCCGAGCTGACCGAGTCGCTGTTCGCGGCCGGAGCCGGAGACGCGGTCGTCGGCGTGACCACCTACTGCAACTACCCGGCCGAGGCGTCGGGCAGGACCAAGATAGGCGGCTTCTCCGCCAAGACGATCAGCGTCGAGACCATCGTCGCGCTCAAGCCGGACCTCGTGGTCGGCGGCCTCTCAGCCCACGGCCAGCTCGCCGCCCAGTTCGAGCGCGCCGGCCTGCGCTTCGCCGCGCTACCGACGACCGACTTCGACGATATATACGCGACCATAGAGCTGCTCGGGCGCGTAGCCGGGGACGAGACGACCGCGCTCGCGCTCGTAGCCGATATGAAGACCAGGCTCGCCGCCGTCAGCGCGAAGATCGCCGCCGTACCCGTCTCGGAGCGGCCGCTCGTGTTCTGGGAAACCTGGGACGAGCCCTTGATGAGCGCGGGTCCTGGCACCTTCACAGGCCAGGTAATCGAGGCGGCCGGCGGCCGCAACTGCTTCGCGGACGCGACCTCCGACTGGCCGGTCGTCAGCTTCGAGGCGCTGCTCGCGCGCGACCCCGACTACATCATGGCCGCCGACAGCCACGGCGAGGCCCTGACGCCCGAGCGCCTCGCCAAGCGGTCCGGCTGGACGTCGCTACGGGCCGTCAGGAACGGCAAGCTCGTGTTCCTCGACGGCGACATAGTCGCGCGCGCCGGCCCGCGCTTCGTCGAGGCCGTCGAGCTGATGGCGCGCGCCCTGTACCCGGACCTGTACGACAGGTAACGGCGGGCGCATGTCAAAGGACGGGAAACGGGCCGCCTTGGCCTACGCGGGGCTCATTACGCTGCTCGCGGCGTCGTTCGCGGCCGCCATCGCGCTCGGCGCGGTCAGGCTGTCGCCGGTCGAGGCCGCGCGGGCCTTGCTTTCGTCGCGCGAAGCCTCGTCACCCAGGGTCGCCTCGTCACCCGAGGCGATCATCGTAGGCATCAGGTTCGCCCGCGCCTGCCTCGCCGCGGCGGTCGGCGCGTCGCTCGCCGCCTCCGGGGCCGTGTTCCAGGGCCTGTTCCGCAACCCGCTCGCCGACCCCTACGTGATCGGCAGCTCCGGAGGCGCCGCCCTAGGCGCCGTCTGCGCGATAGCCTTCGGCTCGGGCGCTGGCGCGCTCGGCTTCTCGGGCATCGGGCTCGCCGCCTTCGCCGGCGGGCTCGGCGCGACCATGGTCGTCTACCTCGTAGCCGGCGCGCCCCGCCTCCGTTCAGACGCCTCGAGCCTGCTCCTGGCCGGCACCGCCCTCGGCTCGCTGTTCTCCGCCCTCGTATCGATCGTGCTGGCGCTCAAGGACAAGGACCTGCACCAGGCCTGGTTCTGGCTGCTCGGCGGCTTCTCCGGGCGCGGCCTGCCCGAGCTCGCGGCGTCCGCTCCGGCCATGCTGGCGGGCTTCGCGGCCGCGATGGCCGGGTCCCGTTCCCTCGACCTCTTGTCGGTCGGCGACGAGGAGGCGACCAGCCTCGGCCTCAGGCCGGCCGCGACCCGCTTCGTCGTCGGCGGCTTCGCGGCTCTGTCCGTATCGGCCGCGGTCGCCCTGTCCGGCGCCATCGGCTTCGTCGGGCTGGTCTCGCCGCACATAGCCAGGCGCTTCGTCGGCCCGAGGCACGTACGGCTGATACCCGCGGCGGCCCTCGTCGGCGCCTCGCTCCTCGTCGTCGCGGACGTCGTCGCGCGCACCGCCTTCGCGCCGGTCGAGATGCCGGTCGGCGCCATGACGGCGCTGATCGGGGCGCCGTTCTTCGTATACAAGATAGCCAGGCGCGGACTGGACGGCGCCCGATGAGCGCCCTGCTCGAGGCGCGCGGCCTGTCGGCCGGCTACGGCGAGCGGGTCGTCGTCGCGGGCGCGTCCTTCTCCGTATCGGCCGGCTCGCTGCTCGTCGTGCTCGGCCCCAACGGCTGCGGCAAGACCACCGTGCTCAAGACCTGCCTCGGCCTCCTGCCGCCGCTGTCCGGCGACGCGCTGCTCGGCGGGCTGCCGGTAACCGGCCTGCGTCCGCGCGAACGGGCGCGGCTGGCGGCCTGGGTGCCGCAGCTCGCGGAGTCGGCATGGTCGTACCGATCGCGCGACATCGTCGCGCAGGGCCGATTCGCCGCGCGCGGGCCCTTCATGCCGTTGAACGGCGACGACGAGGCGGCCGTCGACGCGGCCCTGGACGCGATGGACGCCCGGGCCTTCGCCGACCGGCCCTTCTCGTCGCTGTCCGGCGGCGAGGCCAGGCGCGTGATGATAGCCAGGGCCCTGGCGCAGGAGACGCCGCTCATCGTGCTCGACGAGCCGGCGGCCCACCTGGACCCGGGCCGGCAGATGGAGCTGATGGAGCTGCTGGCCGGCCTCGCGCGCTCCGGCAAGGCCGTCGCCGTCAGCGTCCACGACGTCAACGCCGCCAAGCGCTTCTCCGACCTTGCCCTGCTCGTCGGCAAGGACGGCTCGGCGGCCTTCGGCGCCCCCGGCGACGTCCTGACGCCCGAGAACCTCGAGAACGCTTACGATACCCATTTTATACACGGCGACCACGAGTCGTACGGACCCTACGTACTGCCCCTGTCGCGGAAACGAGCCAAGGAGAGCCATGATGGACGATAAGCGGATACTGAGCGAGGTCTCGGCGTTGCTCGACGACCTGACCAAGCCCAAGGGCAGCCTGGGCCGGCTCGAGGACTACGCCTCGAGGCTGGCGGTGATCCAGGGGCGCGTGCCCCCGCGGGTCAGGCGGAAGGCGGCCTTCGTGCTGGCGGGCGACCACGGCGTCGTCTCGCGCGGCGTGTCGCTGTACCCGAAAGAGGTCACAGCCCAGATGTTCGCGAACATCATGGCGGGCGGCGCCGGCATCAACGTGCTGTCCAGGGCCTGCGGTTTCGACGTGTTCGTCGTAGACGCGGGCGTCGACGCCGATCTGCCCGACTATCCCAGCGGCGGCGCGGACGGCAAGCCGCGCTACGTCCCGATGAAGGCGGTGCGCGGCACCAGGGACTTCACCGTCGAGCCGGCCTTTACCGAGATCGAATTCCTCCAGTGCCTGCACAACGGCCAGAAGCTGGCCGAGCTAGCGGTCCGCGAGGGCTACGACATCGTCGCCCTCGGCGACATGGGCATCGGCAACACGACGAGCGCGGCCGCGGTGCTGGCCGGCTACGGCTTCGACCCCGACCTGGTCGTCGACCGGGGCACCGGCATCGACGACGAGGCGCTGGAACGGAAGCGGGCGCTCATCACGGAGGCGGTGGCGGCCCGCGGCCCCTACCCGACCCCCGAGTCGGTCGGCGCGGCCTTCGCCGGGCCGGAGATAGCCACGGCCGCGGGCGTGATACTCGGGCTCAAGGGCAAGGGCGTCGCCTGCATGCTCGACGGCTTCCCGATCACGGCCGGCGCGGTCATAGCTTGGAAGATAGACCCGAGCGTCACCGACTACCTGTTCGCCGGCCACCAATCCAGGGTCAAGGGCCACCGCCCGGTGCTCGAGGCGCTCGGCCTCGAGCCGGTCGTGTCGCTCGACATGCGCCTGGGCGAGGGCACCGGCGCCGTCATCGGAGGCTTCATCGTCGAGCTGGGAGCCAGGATAGCCGGCGAGATGTCCCGCTTCTCCGACGCGGCCGTCTCCAAGGCCTCCGGCGAGGAGAAGGATTTCTGAGCCCCGCCCCGCGCGACGCGGCAGGCGAAGGGCCTGGAGCAGTCCTGAAGCACGGCGGCGACTTCGTCGCGCTCGCCGAGGCTTCCGGCCTGCCCGAGTCGGCCGTCGTCGACGCCAGCGCCAACCTGAACCCGCTCGGGCCGCCCGACTGGCTCGACGCGGCCTTCGCCGAGGGCCGCAGGCTGTCCGGCCGCTACCCCGACCCGCTCTACCGCGGCCTCCGGGCCGCCGCGGCCGGGCGGCTCGGCGTGCCGGACGACCGCATCGTATTCGGGAACGGCGCCGACGAGCTGATGTTCGCCGTCGCCCGCGCGGCCCGGCGGCGAGCCTCCGCCAACGCCGCGGCGCCGGGACCGGAACCGTCGGCCATAGTCGAGGCTCCGTCCTACGCCTCGTACCGCGACGCGTCCGAGGCCGCGGGCCTCTCCGTGTCGACGGTCCCGGCCACGATCCCGGCCCCGGCCGATAGCCCGCCCGGCGTCGTCGAAGCCGGCTCGCCGAGCGAGCGTCCGCTGTCGGCCGCCGAGTCCGCTATCGCGGACGCGCCCCCCGGCTCGATCCTCTGGCTCGGCGCGCCGAATAATCCGACGGGCATCCTCCCGCCCGGCTATCCGGCCCCGGTCGTCGAGCTGGCGCGCCGCCGTCCCGACAAGCTGATCGTCTGCGACGAGGCCTTCCTGGACTTCTGCGACGGCGCCGTCCCTGCGGGCGCCGATCCCGCCGGGGCCTCGCGCGAGGCCGCGTCCGCTCCGAACCTGATCGTCCTCAGGTCGATGACCAAGTTCTGGGCGGTGCCGGGCCTGCGCGCCGGCTACGCCGTCTGCTCGGCGGGGCTGGCCGCCGCGATACGGGCCGAGCTGCCGAACTGGCCGCTCAATTCGGTCGCCGAGGCCTTCGCCAGGCGGGCCCTGACCGACCCGGAGGCCGGAGAGCGCCGCTCGCTAACCCGCGCCTTCGTCGCGGCCGAGCGCGGGCGCATGGCCGCCATGATCGGAGCCCTGCCCGGACTGACCCCGCTCCGTTCCATGGCCAACTACTACCTCGTGCGCGTCGACGCGGGGCTCGCCGGCCTATCGACGTCCGACCTGGCCGATCGCCTTGCCGTCATGGGCGTCGGGGTCCGCCGCTGCGGCAACTACGACGGGCTATCCGACGACTATCTGCGCGTCGCCGTCCGCTCGCCCGGCGAGAACGACGCCATAGCGTCGGCCTTCGCCTCGGCGCTGCGAGGAGGGACGGCCGCCCGGCCCGGCCCGAGGGCTGCCGGACGCCGGGCCAAGGCGCTGATGATCCAGGGCTGTTCCTCCGGCGCGGGCAAGAGCCTCGTCGCGGCCGCCTTCTGCCGCATCTTCCGCGACGAGGGCTACGACGTGGCGCCGTACAAGGCGCAGAACATGTCGCTCAACTCCGCGGTGACGCCCGACGGCCTCGAGATCGGCCGGGCCCAGGCCGTCCAGGCAGCCGCCTGCGGCCTCGAGCCGGACGCGCGCATGAATCCGGTGCTGCTCAAGCCCGAGAGCGACACGGGTTCCCAGGTCGTACTGCTCGGCAGGCCCTACGCGAGGCGCTCGGCCCGCGACTACTACGCGACGCACGCCGAGCTGAGCGCTGCGGCCCGCCGTGCCTACGACGAACTGGCCTCTGAACGCGAGCTGATCGTGCTCGAGGGCGCCGGCAGCCCCGCCGAGATCAACTTAAAGAGCCGCGACTTCGTCAACATGAACGCGGCCATCCACGCCGGCGCCCGCGTCCTCCTGGTCGGCGACATAGACCGAGGCGGCGTCTTCGCCTCGTTCATCGGCCACGTGGCTACCTTCTCGCCGGCAGAGCTCGGCCTCCTGTCCGGCTTCGTCGTCAACAAATTCCGCGGCGACCAGGCCCTGCTCGGCGACGCCTTCGCGATGACGCGGGAACGGACCGGCTACCCCGTGCTCGGCTGCGTGCCGATGATACGCGGCCTCGCCATACCCGACGAGGACGAGCCTATCGTCAAGGCCGGCCGACGCCCCGGCGCCGAGCTGCGCGTCGCGGTGCCGAGGCTACGCCGCGTGTCGAATTTCACCGACCTTGACGCCTTCGCCATCGAGCCCGACGTCGAGATCGTGCCCGTCTCCTCGAGCGAGGAGTTCGACTATGGCCGGTTCGACGCGGTGATCATCCCCGGGAGCAAGTCGACCGTCGACGACCTCGGCTGGCTCCGCGCGTCGGGCCTTGCCGAGACGATCGTACGATTCGCCGCCTCCGGCGGCGCTGTAGCGGGGATATGCGGCGGCTATCAGATGCTTGGGCTGTCCCTGCTCGACCCCGACGGGGTCGAGTCGCCGTCCCGCGAGACGCCGGGGCTCGGGCTCCTGCCCGTGGTCACGAGCTTCGCGGCCGACAAGACGCTGTCGCGCTCGAGCGCGCGCTGGGTCGGCTCCGGCCTACCCGAGGCCCGGGACGCCGCGCTGGTCGGCTACGAGATCCATCACGGCGCGACGAGGCCCGTCGATACGGCCTCGGCCGAACCCGTGATCCTGTCCGACGGCGGCGCGCCGCTCGGCTACGGCTCTGGGCGCGTCTGGGGCGGATACCTGCACGGCGTCTTCGACGCGGACGGCTTCCGCCGCGCGTTCCTAAACGAGCTGCTCGCCCGAAAAGGACTCGCGCCGCTGGCGCCGAGCTCCGGCCCGAGCCTCGACGCCGAGCTGTCTCGCCTCGCGGAGGCCGTCCGCGCCAACGTCGACCTGCCCTACATCCGCGCGGAGCTCGGGCTGTGAGCGCGCCCGATCCCGCGTCGCTCCACGCGGCCCTGGCCATCGCGGGCGGCCTCGTCCTCGACGCCGTGATCGGTGACCCGGCCGCGCCCTGGCACCCGGTACGGCTGCTCGGAAGGCTCGCCGCCGGCGCCGAGTCGCTGGCCAGGCGCGTCTTGAAGGCGCGCCCCGTTCTAGCCGGAGCCTCCGCCTGGCTGGCCGTCGTCGCCGTAGCGGCCGGCTCCGCCCTCGCCTTGGGCCGGGCGGCCCGCGCCGTACATCCCCTGGCGGGCCTCGCCGTCGACACGCTCGTCGTCTGGGCCTCGATAGCGCCGGCGGACCTGTCCGGGCACGCGGCCCGCGTCAGGCGCGCGCTCGAGGCCGCCGAGCGCGGCGAGCCAGGAGCGCTCGAACGTGCCCGCTCGGCCGTATCGATGCTCGTAGGCCGCGACGTATCGGCCCTCGACGCGCCGGGCGTCGCGCGCGCCTGCGTCGAGAGCGTCGCGGAGAGCTCGGTCGACGGCGCCGCCGCCCCGCTGTTCTGGGCGGCCATGCTCGGGCCGGCCGGCGCCTTCGCGTACCGCGCCGTCAACACGATGGACTCTATGTTCGGCCACAAGGACGAACGCTACCTACGCTTCGGCCTCGTGCCGGCCCGCGCCGACGACGTCGCGAACTGGCTGCCGGCCCGCCTGTCGTCGACGCTCGCCTGCCTCCTCGCCCCGGTCGCCGGCGGGTCGCCGCGCGCGGCGTTCCGCTCGTTCGCCCGCTGGCGGCTGGCCCACGAGAGCCCGAACGCCGGCCATCCCGAGGCGGCCTACGCGGGAGCGCTCGGCCTCAGGCTCGGCGGCCCGTCCCGCTACGCCGAGGGCGTCATCGGCAAGCCATGGATCAACCCGACCGGCGGCGAGGCCGCCTCGACCCACGTCCGCGGGGCCGTCAGGCTCATGTACGCGCAGGCCCTGCTCTCGGCTGCCTCCTTCGTCGCCCTTCGGATCGCCCTCTGGGACGCCCTCTGGGTCGCCCTACGAGGCGCGTCGCGAGCGATCATAGCGTCCATCGCGACGATCCTCGCGTCCGCGTAGGCGCGCCGTCGATTCATGGTTGACCGCTCGGCGCATCCCGAGCGATCATGGACGCGGAGGAAGCGATGGCCGACGGCCTGTACGACTTCTTATGCGGGGCTTTCGGCCTTTCGTTCATCGCCATCGGGGCCGGTTTCATAGTGGAGCCGGACGGGGAGCGGGTGCGCAAGGCCTTCGGCGCCCTGTTCCTGTCCCTCGGGGCGGCTTACGCCCTCAGCTGGCTCAGCGGCTTCTGGCTGGCGCCGAGGCCCATCGACTCGCTGCTCCTGCTGGCCATAGTCTTCGCGATCAGCCAGTCGCTCTTCGAGATCACCCTGTTCGTCTTCGGCGACGAGGCGGTCAAGGGTTCCCGCCGGAAGGTATACCTGATAGGCGCGGCCTGGTCGGCCACTCTGTGGCTGCTGCCGTTCCTCGACCTCGCGTTCGGCCTCGGGACGCTCGGAGCGAGCGTCGAGGACGGCCAGTCGCTCGCCCCGTTCCATCTGATCAGCACGGTCGGCGTGTACCTATGGCCCGTGGCCATCACGGTTATCTCCTTAGTCGCCGGCAAGCGCCATCTGGCGGACTTCCCGAGGGAGCCCGGCGCGGCGTGGTCGTTCCTGGGCGCCTTCGCGCTCGTCATCGTCGCGCTCGGCGTCATAGGCGTATCGATGGCCGCCTCGTCGACCCTCGGCTACCGTCTCGGCCACCTGTCCCTGATGCTGATGATGCTCGCGTGGCACCTATACTACCGGGCGAGGCCGGACGCGTTCAAGCGCGCGCGCAAGGAGATCCAGGACAGGCACGAGCAACGTCGGGCGCTCGGCCCCGAGGAGACGGCGGCCATCGCGGCGCGGCTCGACCGGGCCGTCCTGGCCGGAGCCCTCAACGAGTCGGCCGAGCTCAACCTGAGCGCGTTAGCCAAGCGTCTGAGGCTACCGGCCTACAAGCTGTCGGCATACCTGAACGGTGAGCTGGGCATGAGCTTCCCGGCCTGGCTCAACGCGACGCGCGTCGAGCGGGTCAAGAGGCTTCTCGTCGAGCGGCCCGGCGACAGCATCCTGGACATCGCCTTCGAGACCGGCTACGCCTCCAAGACCGTCTTCAACAACCAGTTCCGCAAGCTCGTCGGCATGAGCCCGAGCGAGTACCGGGAGTCGCACCGGGCCTAGGATCGTACCGTTTCATCGAATCAGGACGACCGCGCCGTATATGGATGCTATATATCCGTTACGGATTCAGCCTGATTACGATGGAGGCGCGCGATGCGTACACCCCCGACCCATAGAGTCGTCCGAAAAGCCATATTGGCCCCCTGGCTGGTCGCGGCCATGGCGCTGTCCGCGCCGGACGCGGCCGCCGCTCCTTCGGGCCTCGTGACGCTGACGGCGTCCCCGATGGTAACCGTGCCGATCACCTCCGGCGACTTCGGGCCGAACGACGGCCTGGCTGCGGCCTTCGGCGGCTCGCTCGGGCTCGAGTACGCGCTACCGACCCGCTTCCCGCTGGCGCTCAGGCTATCGGGCGGCTTCTCGTCGGGCGGGCTACTCCCGGTCGACGGCGTCGAGGTCGCCGGCAGGCTCAGCGAGCTGTCCGTGCTGGCCGGCGCCGGGACGGGCCTCGCGCTCAGGCCGTCGCTCAGGCTGCGCGGCTTCCTGGACGGCGGTATGGCCATCGGCCGGCTCGACTCGGGCGACGGCGTGCCCTACGCCTCGGCGCGCGCCGGGACCGGGCTCGAGCTCGACCTCGCCGAAGGCTTCTCCGCGAGGCTCGACGCCGCCTGGACCTATATGTCCGGCCTGTACGGCGGCTTCGGCGCGACGCTCGGCGTCGCCTACGCCTTGCCGGCTCCGGGATCCGGCGGCGATCGCCTGCTCGAGTTCGCGTCGGCCGATCTCGGCGAGGTCTTCCCGATCTTCCGCTCGTACTACGACGACAACCCGATCGGCACCGTCCGCATAAACAACGCGAGCAGGAAGACCGCCAGGGACGTCAAGGTGAGCTTCGTCATCAGGCAGTACATGGACGCCCCCAAGGAATGCGCCGTCATCGAGCGGCTGGCGCCCGGGAAGTCGGTCGACGTGCCTATCTACGGGCTCTTCAACGACAGCATACTGTCGGTCACCGAGGCGACCAAGGCCGGCGCCGAGATCACCGTGGAGTACGGATCCGGCACGACCCAGACGAAGACGGTCACCGTCGTCGTGTACGACCGCAACGCGCTCACCTGGGTCGACGACCGGCACGCCGCCGCCTTCGTCTCGAGCAAGGATCCTTGGGTGCTCGACCTGTCGGGCAACATCAGCGCCGCCGTCAAGGACTCGCGCAACCCCGAGCTACCCGATAGCGTCCAGAGCGCCGTAGCCTTCCACGAGGGCCTCCGCGTCTACGGCATCAGCTACGTCCTGAGCCCCAACCGGCCCTTCGCGACCGGCGCCGTCGACGCCGCCGCCGTGGACAGCCTCAAGTTCCCCAGGCAGACGCTCGGCTACCGCGCCGGCGACTGCGCCGACCTGACGGTACTGTACGCCTCGTTCTTCGAGGCCGCCGGCATCCAGACCGCGTTCATCACCGTGCCCGGCCACATCTTCGTGGCCTTCGACTCCGGCCTGTCGGTCGTCGACGCGGCCGCCCGCTCCATGGACGAGCGCGAGCTCGTCGTGATCGACGGCAGGGTATGGATACCCATAGAGACGACCATGAGGGACTCGGGCTTCGTGGAGGCCTGGCGCGCCGCGGCCAGGCAATGGCGCGAGGCTCGCTCTGGGGGCGCGGCCGGGTTCCATCCCGTCCACGAGGCCTGGAAGACCTTCCCGCCCGTAGGCCTTCCGGCCGACGGCTCGAGCGCCGCGCCGCCCTCCGCCAAGGCCGTCAAGACGGCCTTCGTCGCCGAGCTCGACAGGCTCGTATCGCTCGAGCTCAAGGCCAGGCTCGAGCGGCTCGGCCCTAGGCCGACGTCCGGAGCCGCGCGCTTCCTGAACGAGCGCGGCGTACTGTACGCCAGGTACGGCAGGTACGACGACGCCGAGCGCGACCTCAGGGCCGCCGCGAAGGACCAGTACCAGCCCGCCATAGTCAACCTTGGCAACGTGGCCTTCCTCCGCGGCGACTACAAGGCCGCGTACGACCGCTTCGCCCAGGCCGCCGAAGACGCCCCGGACAACGCGCGCCTGATCGTCAGCATGGCCAGGACCGCCGCCGCCCTGGGCCGTAGCGACGAGGTAGCCGCGCTGATCGCCCGGGTCCGCGCCATCGACCCGGCCACCGCGGACAGGTACGCCTCGCTCGTCGGCGCGTCCGCGTCCGGTACCCGCGCCGCCCAGGCCGGCAAGGAGGAGACGATATGGTTCTGATTCACTCGCGCGCAAAGCGCATCCACGGCCAAGTAATCGCAAGCGTCGCCGCCATCGTCGCGCTCGCCCTCCTGGCCGCCTGCGAGAATCCGATGGCGGATCTCGTCGCCGAGGCTAGGGTCATCGCAGTATCTCCCGCTATTTCCGTCGTCTTCTCGTCCGACACGGCGGCGATCGACTCGGGCTCCACGCGTGACCTCGGGACCATAACCTACAGCACCGACGAATCGACGGCGCTGCTCTATACGGTCGCGATAAAGAATTCGGGCCACGCGACGCTCAGCGTCGATACGGGCGCCGTCGCGCTATCCGCGCCAGAGGGGCAAGCAGCCGGCGTCTTCTCGATACGGAGCCTCCCCGACGCGACTATCGGCGTCGGCGAATCGAGCTCCATCGTGATAGCCGTCGTCCCGAAGGTCGCCGGCACTATCCAGGCGACCCTGAGGATACCGTCGAACGCCTACCTGAACCAAGCGTTCAGCGTGACCGTCAAGGCCTACGTCGACGCCTCGTCGGTACTGGAGCGGGTGGCCACGCCGACGGCGAGCGTCGCCGCGGGGACCTATACGGTAGCCCAAGCGGTCAGCCTAGCCTGCTCCACAGCCGGCGCGACGATCAGGTACAAGACCGACGGATCGTCGCCGTCGGACTCATCGGGAGAAATCTACGTCGACGGCTCCCCGATATCCGTACCGATCGGAGGGCTGTCGAGGATCAGGGCTATCGCGTATAAGGCGAACTACGCCGTTTCCGGCATGTTGTCCGCTGATATCCAGGTGAAGCCCGGTACGGCTGGTACTCCGACGGTAGGTACGAGCACGCTGTCCATGACCCGTGTCTCACTGTCGTGGAGCGCCGGTACGGGCGCTACCGGCTATGAAATTAGCCGCGGAACCCAGAGCGGCGGGGGCGATCGCGCGACGATATCCCCCGGCCCGAGCGACGCTACGACGAGCTTCATTGACGAGAGCGCCGTCCCCGGCACGACCTACTACTACTGGGTCAGGTCCACGTCGCCGGGAGGGACGAGCGACTGGTCTCCCGCCTCCCCCTCTGTCACGACCAAGACCAACTCAACCGCCTGGGCCAAGACGGTCGCCTCGGGTGACGGACGTTCGAGCTACGTAGGAATAGCGGCGGATACCTCCGACGGTAGCTACTACGCGATCGCGGCGCTCCGCGCCGGAGGCTCAGGATACCCTGACGCCTCGATCGACTACTCGATAGGCGGCTTGAGCATCTCGTTCGCCAAGGCTTCGATGCCTCAGTCGATTCCCGCGCTGGTCAAGTACGACCAATACGGCTCGGCAACCTGGATACGATCCCTGTCCAGCGTCACCAACACGGCCGCCGATTGCCGTTTCACCGGCGTGTCGGTGAACAGCGTATCGCATAGGATCACGGTCGTCGGCTATACCTGCACCGGGACAGGGACCTTCAACTTCCCGAACGGCAAGTCGTTCACCACGACGGTCCAAACGACCGCGTTCATCATGCAGTTCTCGTCAGACGGGACGCTCAACTGGATCAGTACTGGCGGCGGCGCCGGGACGAGCAAATTCAGGGATATAGCGGCGGACGGCAACGGCAACGCGTACGCGATCGGCTCCATCACCGGTACCGCGAGCTTCTCCGGTCAATCGGTCAGCTCGAGCGGCGATTACCAGGGGGTGATCGTCAAATACGGATCCGACGGGACGGCCGTCGGAGTCCTATCGCCCTCTGCGGTCGGCACGCTCGACAAGGCGGTCGTCGACGCGGCGGGCAACCTCTACTGCACGGGCAACACCTCCCCGGTCAATAACGGCTACGCGGTGACCATGAAGTTCGATTCGAGCCTCCAGAGCCTGTGGACCAAGGGAGTGACCGTGACCTGCGCAAACCCCTATACCTACCTCATGCCCAACGGCCTCTGGGTAGACGGCTCCGGCACTGTATACGTAGCGTGCAACTCGTACGGTAGCGATAGCTATTACGCGGATATCGACTGGGGCGACGGCTTCACTACCAGCTGCCGCGGTAGCCGGCCGTACCTGATCACCTATAGCGGATCCGACGGTACGACACTATTCGCGAGAACGCTCGCCGAATCGACCGGCTCGTTCAGCTCGGCCTCGAGCGACGACTATGGCAACATAGCCATAGCCAGCGACGGTGACGGCGACATCTATATCGCGACGACGGTCAATGGGAGCGCTACGGTTGACTTCGGTAACGGGGTAACGGTCGCCCCGAGCTATAGCGGAGAAAACGCGATCATCGTTAAATTCGATAGCGACGGCTCCGCGCTCTGGGCGCAGTCGACGGTAGCAGCCACCCAGGACAGCCTCTTCTACGACCTCGTCTATACGGGTAACGGCTCCCTGATAACCGCCGGTATGTGGAAGAACAAGGGCGGTAACAGCGTCGGCTTCGGCAACGCGAACACCGTGAGCGGCGGATACCAGGAGAGCTGGCCCGCCGAGGGGGAGAACGCGCTCATCGTGAAATATGCTATAGACTGACGCCCCTCGCCCGCCCTACGCCGGCTCGCCCGCTTGACTCTGGCGGCGGGGGGCGGGTATGTTCGGCATGGTACCGGAGTCTCCTGGAGCAAACCAACGCTCCCTGACGGAGCTATG
>ENA-UOWO01001703-UOWO01001703.1-activated-sludge-metagenome-genome-assembly--contig:-NODE-1703-length-28698-cov-5.299480_pt1 | contig 28698 bp, 20 predicted proteins | sample MGYA00238148_ERZ761564 | MGnify/ENA primary metagenome ERZ761564 (study PRJEB28885, sample SAMN05720194) | activated sludge metagenome | isolation source: Anaerobic digester | place: USA...
CTGGGGTTAGATGGCTGGTGGATAGATTCATCAGAACCTGATCACCTGGATGCTAAACCAGAGGACCTGGATAACAAAACCTATTTAGGTTCTTTCCGCAAAGTAAGAAATGCTTTTCCGTTAATGACTGTTGGCGGTGTATATACCAATCAGCGTGCTGTTGATTTCAATAAAAGAGTTTTCATACTTACGCGTTCTGCATTTGCTGGTCAACAAAGGTATGGAGCAAATACATGGTCTGGCGATGTGGTTTCTTCATGGGCTACGTTGCGTAACCAAATTTCTGCCGGTCTAAATTTTTCGCTTTGTGGTATTCCCTATTGGAACAGTGACATTGGCGGATTTTTCCTTTGGAACTTTAAGAAAAAACTGGATGATCCTGAATACCGTGAGTTGTATACGCGTTGGCTACAATTCGGAACATTCACGCCCTTGATGCGATCTCATGGTGCCGATGCTCCGCGTGAGATTTATCAGTTCGGCAAAAAGGGAGACAGGGTGTATGATGTCATTGAAAAATACATCAATCTGCGCTATAGTTTATTGCCCTACATCTATTCAACATCATGGGATGTAACAAAAAATCAATCCAGTATGATGCGCGCGTTGGTCATGGATTTTCCAAACGATAAAAACGCACTCAACATAAACGATCAATTTATGTTTGGGAAATTTTTACTGGTAAGTCCTGTTACGACTCCGATGTATGTGAAAGAAAGCATAAATGGAAGTGACACACTTCAAGTTGAAGACTTTGCTAAAATAAAGTCAAAGGAAACGTATCTGCCAGCTGATGCGGATTGGTTTGATTTCTGGACGGGCGAAAAATTATCGGGCGGAAAGAAGACGATGATGGAAACTCCGTTTGATATAATACCACTGTATGTTAGAGCAGGCTCAATTTTACCTCTTGGTCCTTCAGTTCAATATGCAGAAGAAAAGAAATGGGATGATCTTGAAGTGCGCATCTATCCGGGAGCAAATGGAACGTTTGTTTTGTATGAAGATGAGAACGATAATTATAATTACGAGAAAGGTGTTTATTCAACGATTACATTTAACTGGGATGATAAGAAGAATCGATTAACGATAACGGACAGATTTGGCAATTTTCCCGGGATGATTCAAAACAGGAAATTCAAAATTATAAAAGTATCCGAAAGCAAGGGTGTGGGTGCTATCCAATCTGATCATCCTAATAAAGTAGTTTCATACAATGGAAGAAAAATCGCAATTCAGTTTTAATGGATAATAGAACAAGGAATAATTTATTTTAATCATGAGCATTTTAAAAAGTAGGATTACAATAGCGATTTTTTTATTTGGTCTGATTGGTGAGTTGTCAGCACAAAACAACCCGGCATATAATCCTATCATATTTGCCGATGTACCCGATATGTCGATGATACGTGTCGGCAATGTTTACTACATGAGCAGTACCACCATGCACATGAGTCCAGGTGTACCTATTATGAAATCCACGGATCTGGTAAACTGGAAGTTGGTGAATTATGCGTATGATACGCTTGTAGACAACGATGCCATGAATCTGAACAACGGCAAGAGCACGTATGGAAGAGGTTCATGGGCAAGTTGTTTACGCTATCACAATGGATTGTTTTATGCGTCCACCTTTGCCGCAACATCAGGAAGGACACACATTTATACTACGAAAGATATAGAGAGGGGCCCATGGAAACTCGCTACGTTTAAACCTGCTTATCATGATCATACTATATTCTTTGATGACGATGGTAAAGTGTATCTGATCTATGGTGTCGGTCAACTTAAGATACGTGAGCTTAATGCTGATGCTTCCGATGTGAAATCAGGAACAGAAGAGAAAGTACTGATCGAAAATGCAAGCGCACCGGCCGGAACAAACATCATGTTAAGAGCAGAAGGTTCTCAGTTATATAAAGTGAAGGGAAAGTATTACCTCTTTAATATCACATGGCCTCGTGATGGCATGCGCACGGTTATTATTCACAGGTCAGATAAGATCACAGGTCCGTGGGAAGGTAAACTTGCACTTCAGGATTTAGGAGTAGCACAAGGTGGATTGATTGATACACCAGATGGCAAGTGGTATTCCTATTTGTTCCGTGATTATGGAGCAGTGGGCCGCATACCTTATTTAGTTCCTGTAAAATGGGAAGATGGCTGGCCTGTACTGGGTGTTGATGGTAAGGTACCAGAGACTCTTGATCTCCCCGCTAATAAAAGTTTGATTCCAGGAATTGTTGAATCAGATGAGTTCACACGGAAGAAAGGTGATCGTTCTTTACCATTGGTGTGGCAATGGAATCACCATACGGTTAATAAGTACTGGTCGTTAACTGAACGAAAAGGTTATATGCGCCTTACGACAAGCCGAGTTGATACCTCTTTTGTGTTTGCACGCAATACCTTAACACAGCGAACTATAGGTCCTGAATCTTCAGGTTCAACATCCGTTGATGTTTCAAAAATGAAAGAGGGCGACTTTGCCGGTCTTGCTTTGTTACAAAAGAAATATGGTTTGGTTGGCGTGAAGTATGAGAACGGAGTGAAGTCAATTGTAATGGTAAGTGCTGAGTCTGAAAAGCCAGTAGAGATGGGACGTGTTTCGCTCAAGCGGAATGTAATTTATTTTAAAGTAGAGTGTAACTTCAAAGACAAGGTAGACACCGCAAAATTTTATTATAGCCTTGATGGTAAGTCATGGAAGGTAATCGGTTCATCGTTGAAGATGGCCTACACACTTCCGCATTTCATGGGGTACCGATTTGGCTTATTTAACTACGCCACGAAAGAGGCAGGAGGAGTAGCGGACTTTGACTTTTTCCATATCGAAGAAAAGATTTCACAATAGAACTCATAATCAGAAAATAATGCAGACCACAATCCAAAAATCATCTAACGCTTTTGTTTTACTAGTTGTTCTTCTTGTTGTTGTTGTATTTTCTGAATCAACCTTTGGTCAGAAGACAAAGGGTATCGAAGTGAGTAGTCCTGATAAAAACATCAAGGTAATTTGCAATGCTGAGCAAGCGCTTTACTCTATTTCGTACAAAGGCGAAGTGGTACTTGAAAAATCTAAGCTAGGGTTGATCCGCGATGACGAAGACTTTTCTAAAGATCTGAAATTCGTTAAAGCATCGTCACCAACAATTGTTAAGGATACTTATACCATGATTAACGCGAAGAAGAAGAATATCACCTACACAGCCAACGAGCGGATAATTGAAACTAAAACGGCATCCGGTAAAAAGATGAATATCATCTTCAGAGTATCGAATGATGGCGTTGCTTTTTGTTATCAATTTCCGGAAACGATTTCGGATATAAGAAAGATAACTTCCGAAGAAACAAGTTTTCATTTCAAGAACGGAACTCGTGCCTGGCTTCAACCGAAGACTGAAGCACAAAGTGGATGGGAGCACACCAATCCATCATACGAAGCGCATTATCAAATGGATATTGCAACGGGCACACCATCTCCAGGAAAAAATGGTTGGGTATATCCCGCATTGTTTAAATACAATCACGCATGGGTACTTATTACAGAAGCTGCCTTAGGAAGAACCTATTGCGGTACAGCATTACAGCAAAATTCTCCCGACAATGAATACAAAATAAATTTTCCACAAACGCCTGAGGCCTATACCAATGGAGCGCTTTTTCCTGAATCAGTTCTACCATGGAAAACACCATGGAGAATTATTGTTGTTGGAGATTTAAAGACGATAACAGAATCTACCTTAGGAACTGACCTTGCATTTCCTTCAAAACAAATGGATGCTTCTTTTATTAAGCCTGGAAAATCATCGTGGAGTTGGATCATAAAGAAGGATGACTCCACGGTTTATAAAGTTCAGAAAAGGTATGTTGACTTTGCTGCGGATATGAAGTGGCAGTATTGCCTGCTGGATGCAACATGGGATAAACTTATGGGATATGATTCAGTGAAAATGCTGTCTGAATATGCTCAGAAGAAAAATGTTGGATTGTTACTTTGGTATAATTCTGCTGGTGACTGGAATACCGTAAAATATACACCAAAGGATAAACTACTTACTCATGAAAGCCGCACCAAAGAATTCTCTCGATTACAAGCAATGGGTATCAAAGGTATTAAAGTGGATTTCTTTTCTGGCGATGGTCAGTCGATGATCAATTACTATCAGGATATTTTAGAAGATGCTGCAACACATCATCTTCTGGTGAATTTTCATGGCGCGACATTACCAAGAGGATTACAGCGAACGTATCCAAACCTGATGACAGCGGAAGCCGTGTTTGGTTATGAGATGATCACGTTTGGTCAGGGTTCTGCTGATGCTGCACCAAAACATTCAGTTATGAGCGCTATGGTTCGCAATGCATTTGATCCAATGGATTTCACACCAATGAATTTGTATAAAATTCCACGCATTAAACGTGTTACTACTTCTGCATTTGAATTAGCAACATCAGTGGTTTTTTTATCGGGCATTCAACATTACGCTGAAAGTCCGGATGGGATGAATCATGTGTCAGAGAACATAAAAGATTTTTTAAGAGCTCTTCCGAATAGTTGGGACGATGTGAAATTCATCGATGGATATCCAGGTAAGTTATATGTTGTTGCGAGAAAATCAGGTAACACGTGGTATGTAGCTGGAATCAATGGTGAGAATACAGAAAAGCAATTGACATTGGATTTGTCTTTCTTAAAAAATAAAAAAGGCAACATCATCGCATCCGGAAATGAAAATGATGGTGAGCCGTCATTTAGTAGTTCCACTTTGTATGTTCCGGAAATAGGTAAGTTGAATATTACCTTGAAAGGGAACGATGGATTTGTTGCTGTATTTGAATGATTAATTTTTGAAATTAAAAAGAGTTTATGAAATCAATTTTATCAGTAAAAATTTTGAAAGGTATTGGCACAAGTTTGTTTGCACTTATGAGTTTATTTATAGCAAACGAAGCCCAATCGCAGAATCCTTTTATCCGAGATCAATTTACAGCTGATCCCTCTGCTCGTGTGTTCAACAATAGAGTTTATGTTTATCCGTCACATGACATTCCTTGCTCGGAAGGAAAAGGCCGGATCGGTTGGTTCTGTATGGAGGACTACCATGTGTTCTCGTCTGATAATCTTACCGATTGGACTGATCATGGAATGATAGTTCAACAAAATGAAGTGCCTTGGGTACGAAAGGAAAACTATGCCATGTGGGCACCTGATTGCATTTTTAGAAATGGCAAGTACTACTTTTATTTCCCCACCATGCCGAAGGATACTACAGGTATTGGAAGAGGTTTTACCATTGGTGTTGCTGTCGCTGAAAAACCTGAAGGACCATTTGTTCCGGAGGCAACGCCTATTAAGAATGTTCGGGGCATTGATCCCAATGTATTTATAGACAAAGGAGGACAAGCTTATCTATACTGGTCAGCCGGTCACATTTTTGGCGCTAAGCTGAAGGAGAACATGGTTGAGCTTGATTCTGAAGTCAAGATACTGGGAGATCTACCAGCGCTATCCAAGGGTTTGAAGGAAGGTCCGTATGTCTTTGAGCGAAATGGTAAATACTACATGACTTATCCGCATGTCGAAAACAAGATTGAACGATTGGAGTATGCCATTGGCGACAGTCCATTGGGCCCGTTTAAATTTGCCGGTGTCATTATGGATGAATCTCCAACAGGTTGCTGGACGAATCATCAATCGCTCATTGAGTTTAAAAATCAATGGTATCTCTTTTATCATCACAATGACTACTCTCCGAAGTTTGACAAGAACAGATCCATTCGTGTAGACAGTCTTTTCTTCCAGGCCGATGGAACAATCAAAAAAGTAAAACCTACACTGCGAGGCGTTGGTCTTACGGATGCGGGCAAAGAAATTCAAATCGACCGATACAGTTCAATCAGTGATAAGGGAACGTCAGTTGATCTCCTGGATTCAACCAATACATTTAAAGGATGGAAAACAATTTTCAATTCTCTGGGCGCATGGACGCAATACAATAGTGTTGACTTTGGAAGTAAGAAATTTAAATCGGTAAATATTCGAGCCGCTTCTGGCGAAGGTGGCATTGTTCAGATACGATTAAACAATGCGAAAGGCCCAGTAGTGGCTACTGTTGAAATTCCTAAAGGAAAGGACTGGAGTATTCTTAAAGTCAAACTAACCTCTTTTAAACCTGGAATTCATAATGTGGTAGTTACAACTAACAATGAGACCCCTATAGAGATTGACTGGGTGAGCTTCGAGTGATAAAAAGAAAGAAAAGCAGAATTAACATTTTAATCAAAAAACCTCAAAACATGAAAAAGTATTCAATCCCCTTAACCTTTGTGTTGGCATTACTTGGTTCAGTATGTTTGGCACAGACCAGTGAAGCAATTAAAGAAGATTTCAAACCTTCAACTTTAAATCAACCCGGACAAGAGTATCCGCAGGTTAACTCGCAAGGGTATGCCCGATTTAAAATCATAGCACCCTTAGCAGATAGTGTTCGGGTAAGTCTGGGACTAGGAGGAAAAGGAGGAACAAAACTTACGAAAGCAGAAGACGGATCATGGATGGGAACTACAGCCGGCCCTATGGACGAAGGATTCCATTACTACAACATAAAAATGAATGGTGGAAAATTCAATGATCCAGGTGCACTAAATTTTTATGGCTCTGTTCGTTGGGAGAGTGGCATAGAAATTCCGGCTCATGATCAGGACTTCTATGCGTTGAAAAATGTTCCGCATGGTAACGTGCAACAAATTCTTTTCCCGTCAAAGAGTACCAACACATCGCGCAGAGCTTTTGTGTACACTCCTCCGGGATATGAAAAGAATTTAAAAAGTAAATATCCTGTGTTGTATCTGCAACATGGATGGGGCGAAGATGAAACAGCGTGGAGCAATCAGGGTCGTGCTAACCTGATCATGGATAACATGATTGCAGAAGGCAAGATCAAACCCTTTATTATTGTCATGACCTACGGAATGACGAATGAAATTAAATGGGGTGGTTTACGTGACTTTAAAGTAGATGCATTCCAAACTGTGCTCGTGGATGAATTAATTCCTTATGTGGATGCAAACTTCAGAACAATTGCCGATCGGCCCCACCGAGCGATGGCAGGTCTTTCAATGGGCGGCATGGAAACAAAAATGATTACCATAAACAAGCCGGAAGTATTTTCACACTATGCCTTACTCAGTGGCGGTACTTACAAACCAGAAGACATCAAAGACAAGTCTAAAATAAAACTCATCTTTCTCAGTTGTGGAAGTAAAGAGAGACCCGATGGTGTGAAGGATGCTACCGTAGTACTTAAAGAAGCTGGCTTCAATGCCGTTTCGTATATCTCGGAAGGTACTGCACACGAGTTCCAAACCTGGAGACGAAGCCTGCACGAACTAGCTCCTTTATTGTTTAAAAATTAAATAAAGCTATCTCTAAAAACTTCCCTTATCCTTCTCAACCAGAGAAGGGCAGGGATGAGGCAAATAAAAAAATAGTTTTTAGTGATACTCATAGCACAAATTTTAATAACCGCATTACGATTATGACAGTAGTTTATAGAATAACTCGAAGAAACATTCTTATGCTTGTAGTTGCCCTATTAATTAGTGGTAACAGTTTAGCTCAAACAAATCAGGCAGTAGCTGTTGATGATTTTAAACCGGCATCTACAAATCAACTAGGCAAACAATTCCCACAAGTTAATTCCGAGGGACGAGTACGCGCCAGTATTTCTGCACCAGACGCTACAAAAGTTCAGCTCGATATTGGTGCAGTAAAATATGATTTGAAGAAAGATGACAAGGGTATTTGGACTGGTGACTCAAATCCTCAGGACGAAGGCTTTCACTATTATCAGATTTGGATTGACGGTGCCGCTGTGCCGGATCCAAACAGTCTATACTTTTATGGCGCTGGCCGATGGGGTAGCGGCATCGAAATTCCAGCGAAGGATCAGGACTTCTACAGTCTGAAGAATGTACCACACGGTCAGATACGCGAGAATATATATTTCTCCAAAAGTAATAACACCATGCGCAGGTGTTTTGTGTATACACCACCCGACTATGATAAGGATGTTAAAAAAAGATATCCAGTTCTTTACTTGCAACATGGAGGTGGTGAAGATGAAACGGGTTGGGCTAATCAGGGAAAAACAAATCTCATCATGGATAATCTCATCGCTGAGAGTAAGGCCAAACCTTTTATTATTGTGATGGACAATGGAACATGGCGGATGCCTGGCCAAGCTGGTGCACCACGTCCAGTTGATCGCGCTGCTGGAACATGGCCTCCGGCAGGTTGGGCCGATGGTTTCATGAAGACTTTGTTGGACGACATCGTTCCTATGATCGATGCTAATTATCGCACACAATCAGATGCTTCTCATCGTGCTATGGCAGGACTTTCCATGGGTGGTATGCAGACACGCGTCACTACTCTGGCTAATCCCAATACATTTTCTTATGTAGGCATGTTCAGCGGTGGCAGTATCAGTCCAGATGATATCAGCAAAGTCCCCGGCTACAAAGAGAAAGTCAAACTTTTGTTCATCAGCTATGGTAGCCGCGAACTTGATAATCCAAGACCGGGTAGTACTGATCCGCGCGTGAACACAGACGCACTTCATAAAGCGGGTATCAATACTCATTTTTATGTATCACCTCTAACGGCACACGAGTGGCAAAGCTGGCGAAGAAGCCTTCATGAATTTGCGCCACTGCTTTTTAAATAATACAAAACATGATTATGAAACTGTATAGTTTAAACGCTAATTCTTACTGATGAAGACTTTATTAATTTATCTGGCTTTCGCTTTAACGTATTCTGGTGTTGCATGTGGCCAGGAAATTATTAATCTGTATTCAGGCGATATCCCAAACTCGAAATTTCCGAAAGCGAAAGAAGCAAGTAAAGAATCATCCGGGCTTGTTCGAAAAGTAATTAATCCTACTCTTGAAGTCTATTTGCCCGAAAAAGAAAAATCAACTGGCACTGCCGTTATTATTTGCGCTGGTGGCAGCTATGCTGTAATTGTATATCAGGGCGAAGGCGTATCAACAGCAAAAGAGTTTGCCAGGAAAGGTGTAGCAGCATTTGTTTTAAAATATAGGCTTCCGTCTGATTCAATGCTTGTTGATAAAAAAACAGGACCGCTGCAGGATGCACTACAAGCCATTAAAGTAGTTAGAGAAAATGCAGCGAAATGGGGAGTTGATGTGAACAAGGTTGGAATAATGGGTTTCTCTGCTGGTGGTCATCTGGCGTCAACGGTCGCGACTATGTATAAAGAACCATTGATTGAAAATAAGATGGGCACTTCGCTTCGTCCTGACTTTCAAATATTAGTATATCCGGTAATTAGTATGCAGGATAGTTTGACACATGTTGATTCACGAGCAAATCTTTTAGGAAAGAATCCAGGTAGGGAAGTAATTAATCGATTCTCAAGTGAGCTTCGGGTTGATGTTAATACACCTCCGGCTTATCTCACGCACAGCGCTGATGACAAGCTGGTTGATGTTGACAACAGTATTGTTTATTTTGAAACGCTAAGACATCATCATGTGCCCGTAGAGTTGCATGTATATCAGGAGGGTGGTCATGGATTTATTTTCAAGCACGCTGGTTGGTATGATCCTATGTTTGAATGGATGAAAAATTTAAAATTGATCAAATAGAATGACTATTAAATATACTTTTACTATGATTGCTGAATGGAGCAAAAAATCAGTATTGGTTGCATTATTACTTTGTGCATCATTCCTTTCGTACAGTCAGATGGGAGGCGGTTCCATCGTGATCTCTCCGCAAGTCAATCCTGATAACACGGTCGTATTTCGATTTCTTGCACCTGGTGCTAAGGAAGTATATTTGAATGCGCAGTTTGAGAAGTCTCCGCTGCCCATGATGAAAGATTCCTCCGGTTTATGGAGCATAACGTTGGGCCCTGTTAAACCTGATATGTATCCATATAGTTTTAAGGTAGATGGTATTTCGGTAGCCGATCCAAAAAACACTAACATTTTTCCCAACGAAGGTTTTCAAAATAGTGTAGTGGAGATAACAGGAAAAACTCCTTTGATCCATACACTTCAGAACGTTTATCACGGAACACTTTCATATCGATATTATACTTCATCCGAGCTCGGAACAAGACCTGTCGTTATCTATACTCCACCGGGTTATGACAAAGATTCAAAAACAAAATATCCTGTGCTCTACCTACTTCATGGCACAACCGATACGGAAGAGACATGGGCTAAAGTAGGTAGAGCGAATATCATTCTTGATAATTTGATTGCCCAAGGCAAAGCAAAACCGATGATCATTGTGATGCCGTATGGTCGTGCCTTTCCGGTTATCAGTAAATCTTCCGGGAGTCTTAGAAACTGGGATAATCTCCAAGAGTTTAAAAAAGATTTCCTGAAAAATCTGCTTCCATTTGTTGAGCAGAATTATCGCGTGAAAGCAGATAAAGACAGCCGTGCTATAGCTGGCTTTTCAGGTGGTGGCGGAACAAGTCTGTACCTGGGATTGAATAATCCTGAATTATTCAGTTGGGTATGTGGCTTTGCTCCAGGTATGTTGAAGAATGAATTCGAACGAAATAATTCGGTAGCGTTTGCCGATCCTTCCGTCACAAATCAACGATTGAAATTATTCTGGATTGGTGTAGGTAAAGACGATGGTTTATATTCAATCATCGAAGATTACCTTAAGGTACTTGACGAAAAGAAAATTAACCATGAAACCTTAATTTCGGATGGCGGTCATACGTGGATGAACTGCAAACTTTATTTGTCAACCATTGCACAAAAACTTTTCAAATAAATAAAATGAAGCACCTCGGGATTTTATCTTCCTGGATACTTGGAAAACAACTGGTTTCAACAGCTTGTGTTTTCCTTGCTGTTTTGAGCGTGCTTATTATGGTAAGCTGTAATAATGATGCTGATGTCCATCACAAAACCTGGGAACAGTATGGTGGTGGAGCAGATCAATCAAAGTATTTTGAAGGTTCGCATATTACCAGGGAGAATGTAAGTAAGCTTGAAGTTGCCTGGATATATCCTACTGGTGATAGTGCATTTTATTTTTTCAACCCCATCATTGTTGATACGACCATGTATGTGATGGCGAAGAACTTTTCGCTGGTTGCCTTGAGTGTTAAGACAGGAAAAGAAATTTGGATTCACGCTAACCTGCGTGGCATTAGCAGAAGAGGTATTAATTATTGGAAAAGTAAAGACGGTATGGAGAAGCGATTGATATTTACGCTCAATAATTCATTGCAAGCGATCGATGCCACAACAGGAAAATCGATTATGACATTTGGCAACAAAGGATACGTTGACTTGCGAGAAGGGTTGGATCGTAACCCAACATCCATCAGGAGAATGCAGGCGATGATGCCAGGCGTAATTTTTGATGATTTAATAATCGTTGGATCAGCACCGGGTGAAAATTATTTTTCTCCTCCTGGATATGTAAGGGCATACAACGTGGTTACTGGTAAATTGGAGTGGACATTTCATACCATTCCGCAACCTGGAGAATTTGGCTATGATACGTGGCCTAAGGATGCCTATAAATATGTTGGAGCGGTGAATGTATGGAGTGAAATATCCATCGATGAAAAAAGAGGAATTGCTTATTTACCACTAGGTTCTCCTACTTACGATTATTATGGAGCTGACCGTCTAGGAAGTAATTTGTTTGGAAATTGTCTTGTGGCATTAGATGCACGAACCGGTAAACGCTTATGGCATTTTCAAACCGTACATCATGACCTTTGGGATTATGATCTTGCTTCAGCACCTCAGTTAATAACTGTAAATCACGATGGCAAAAAGATTGACGCAGTAGCTGTAGCTTCAAAGCATGGGTTCATGTTTGTGTTTGATCGGGTAACCGGTGATCCGATATTTCCGATTGAAGAGAAACCGTTCCCCGTCAGTGAAATGCCAGGTGAAAGATCATGGCCTACTCAACCCATACCTACAGTATTACCAACTTTTGTGAGACATGAAGTAACAAAAGAGACACTCAATCCATATTTCTCTGAAGAGGTAAAACAGCAATGGTATAAAAGACTTGACTCAGCAAAATCAGGTTTATATGTTCCTCATTCAGACAAATTTGAAACAGTGATGATGCCAGGAGCATTGGGTGGTGCAAATTATGGCAACACGGCATCTGATCCTGCAAAAGGTATGGTCTACGTTCTCACACAAGAGTATGCATCAACCTACAAGCTTAACAAAGTACGACCACCGGGAGCCAGTTTATCCGATGGTGAATTGAAAAAGGTGAATGTGCTCTACGCCAATACATGTAAAACCTGTCATGGTAAAGATATGAAAGGAGGAGTGGGGCCATCATTAATAAACATTGGTCAGCAAATTTTCTTTGATGATTTTAAAAGTATTGTTGCTAATGGAAAAGGACAGATGCCTGGATTTAATCACATTGATGAAGAAACACTCACTGCACTATACAGGTATTTGGGTGGCGTTTCAACCAGATCTTTTGGAAGAAGAAATAATTCAACAAGAATGCCTCAAGGGCCAGTAGTAGCATCCGGTGGTGCAACTGTTAAACCAGATGAAAAAAGAAGTGCAGCGATGACAGATTATCCTGAAGGTGTTGAACATCCTGAAGATCGTTACACTACAGACTACGGTCTTGACTGGCCAAACTTATCAGTACCACCCTGGTCTTCTATTGTGGCCTATGATCTGAACGCAGGAACTATCAAATGGAGAAAGCCGGTGGGTGAAGATGCAATAGCTGTAGCAAACGGAGATAAAAATTCTGGTGCAGCGGGCGGTGTGCTAAGAAAGGGAATGGTAGTAACATCCACAGGCGTAGTATTCGCCACGGCTAAAGGTGGAAAATTATATGCATTCGATGCAGACAACGGCAATACCTTGTGGGAAACAACACTTAGTCATGAATCCAATTCACAGCCGTCTATGTTCGAACTAAATGGTAAACAATATTTAGTCATTAATGCTTCCTCCATGTTTGCAAATGATAGTTACGATCACGCCAAAGAACCAGGTGCGTTGCCGAGAGGATATGTGGTGTATTCGCTTCCAGACGAAATGATAAAGTAAGGACTTTGCCTTATAGACATTGCAAACAAAGATAAAGGAGTGTGAGAAAATTAAATATCAACCTAAAGATCATACAATCATGAAAAGATTGCTAATGCTACTACTCGCTGTTACAGCACTATCTGCAACAGCTCAACCAAAAGGTGAACGTCTTGTTCATAACGATCCAACAAAGTACAGATCGCTCACTGCAGTTCATGCTGGTGCAGGACAAATGGGATTTGCACAGTTGATTGGCCGCAATGATTTGTCAACCAATTTTCTTTATCTGCATGCTGGCGTCATTCAGGCGAAGAGTGGCATTGGTCATCACTTTCATCACGGCATTGAAGAGATGTATGTGCTTCTGAATGGTGAAGCTGAATTTACAGTCAATGGCCGCACGTCTAAACTAAAGGCTCCCGTTGTTGTTCCGTGCAAACTTGGAGATGCTCACGCTATCTATAATTCATCAGGCGAATCAGTACGATGGCTCAACTTTGCAGTTTCTGAAAATAAGGGACAAGGCGATGCATTTGATCTGGGCGATAGCAGAGTGGGGGCGAGTATTGATCGTGTTCCTGTTTTTGTTTCCAGTCAACTGAAGAAGGATGCACTGAAGGATAGCAATCATTCGTATGTTGGTAGCGGAGTACTCTATCGCAGAGTGTTAGGCTCTGAAATTTTTAATACGCGTTGGAACCATGTTGATCATCTTGTAATTCCTGCAGGCAAGTCAACAAGTGCAAGATTGTTAGAAGGTATTGAAGAAGTGTACTATGTAATCAAAGGTTCAGGCACGGCAACATTAGGTTCGTTGTCCAAAACAATTGTTGCCGATGATTCTTTTACAGGACTATTGGGCGAGTCAGTATCGTTGTCCAATACCGGAACAGAAGACCTTGAATTACTCATCATTGGAGTTTCGGTTTCCACAGATAAGAATCCGAATCAGTACAAACCGCTCACCAAACCAAAGGCTATCGTTTTGCAAATGGATTTTGTTGTTCCTAAAGAAAATGGTGAGGCCTTCGAGAAAATGTATTACTCTATTTATGTTCCGGCCATGACCGTGCAAAAGGGTTATCTCGAATCCAAACTGCTACGACTCTTCCCTGAAGATGTAGCCAAAGGAATTGAAGCAGAACCAACAAACTATAATTATGCTATTCAGATTTCATTTGATACCGAAGAGAACAGACGCCTTTGGGTGGCGAGTGAACAACATAAGATTGCCTGGCCAGCGGCATCAAAACTAGCCAAAGAATTTAAGTGGCGCGGTTATGATGTTATGGGAGATGATCATAACTGATTATTGATATTATGGTCATCTCTTAAAATTCCCTCTATCCTTCTTAACAGGAGAAGGGAAGGGATGAGGTATGTAATAAAAAAGTTTTTAGAGATGTCCTTAAGATAAAAGAAAAAAAACCTAACCTATTCCAATGAAACCAATCTCATGTTTATTATTTGCTGTGTTGCTGTGTATATCAGGAACAGCTATAGGCCAACCTCCGCGAGGCCCATTTATTATTTCTCCTAAGATCAATGCGGATAAAACGATTACTTTCAGTTATCTGGCACCTTTAGCTAAGGATGTAAAATTGAGTGGACAATTTCTGAAGTCGCCTGTAGACATGAAGAAAGATTCTATCGGCATTTGGAGTGTAACGGTTGGTCCCGTTGCCCCGGATATTTATCCATACAGTTTTCGTGTTGATGGTGTTAACGTGATGGATCCGGCCAATGTAGCGTTTTTCCCGAATGAAAGGTTTAAAGGAAGTCTGGTTGATGTTCCTGGCGATCAACCTTTAATTCATGCCATGAAAGATGTTCCGCATGGCACCATTACCTATGAATATTATCCATCGCTTAAAGGCAGTACGGGATCGGTGGTGGTTTATACACCGCCTGGTTATAATAAGAGTTCTTCGGTTAAGTATCCTGTTTTTTATCTCATCAGTGGAACCACTGACACCGAAGAAGATTTTTATAAAGTAGGTCGCACAAATTTCATTCTGGATAATCTCATTGCAGAAGGAAAGGCAAAGCCGATGATTATTGTTATGCCCTATGGAAATCCAATGGCAAGAATCGCAGAACAAACAGGACAACCTAAACCAGCAGACCTGACGTCAAGAGAAGGTGAGGATGCAATAAGCAGAGCAAAACTTTTTGAGGATGATCTGGTAAAAAACATCATACCGTACATTGATCATAATTACCGAACGATCAATGATCGAAATAGTCGTGCGATCGGTGGCTTCTCACGTGGTGGCGGACAAACTTTACGAGCAGGCTTTGGTAATATGAATACCTTCTCCTGGATTTGTTCTTACAGTGCTGGTCTTTCTCCGTCAGAGATGGAAACTCACTACAAACACATTGGCGCTGATTCTAAAAAGACAAATGAACAGTTGAAATTACTTTGGGTAAGTGTGGGGAGTGATGACTTTATGTATAAAGGCAACATCGAATTTATGGACTACCTAAAGTCCAAAGGTGTTACGTACAAAAGTTTGATAACGTCAGGTGGCCATACCTGGATGAATGTTAAGACGTATGTTGCCGAAACGGCCCAATTACTTTTTCAATGAAAACGATGCTTACGATGAAACGAATATTTCAATTATTGCCTGTGTTGCTTTTGGTTACTATCAGACTACACGCACAACGTCCGCCAGCCATTAGTTCGCCTGATGTGCAGACTGATCATAGTATTACCTTCCGGTATTTTTCACGAACTGCGCAGCGTGTTTATGTGTCAGGGGAATTTTTGAAAGCACCTGTTGCTATGAAGAAGGATACTTCCGGAATATGGAGCGTTACTGTGCCACCGGTTACACCTGATATTTATCCGTACAGTTTCTGGGTCGACAGTGTTCAAATCGCTGATCCGAATAACACCTACATCTTTGCGAATGAAAGATTTAAACGGAGCATCGTGGATATCCCGGGTGATAAGCCGTTAATCCATTCTCTTCAAAATGTGCCCCATGGAAAAGTGAGTTATCAATATTATAATTCTACAACGTTAGGAACGACTCGCACTTTATTAGTGTACACACCACCCGGATTTAAAGCGGATGGAAAAATAAAGTATCCGGTGCTTTATTTGATTCACGGAGGATCAGATACAGAAGAGACGTGGACAAAAGTCGGACGCGCTAATTTAATTGCTGATAATTTAATTGCTCAGAAAAAAGCAAAACCTATGATTATCGTAATGCCTTACGGTAATGTGAGGCCAAAGCCGATGGCGGATTTTACGCAAGATGTTATCAAGGATATCATTCCCTTTATTGAAGCTAACTATCCTGTCATTAAAGAGAGTAAAGGTCGCGCAGTCGCTGGGTTTTCTGTCGGTGGCGGACAAACACTCAATATCGGATTAACCAATACCGATAAGTTTGCCTACATCTGTTCCTATGCACCCTATACTGCTACAGATGAGTTTAAAAAGAATTTTAAAAACTGGTCTCCTGATGCTGCCGCGATGAATAAGCAACTTAAATTATTTACGATCAGCGTAGGCACAGAAGATTTTCTTTACGAAAGTGTGAAACAAAACATTGCCATGTTTCAGGAAAAGAAAATCAAGATCGAACCACTTATTGTACCCGGTGGTCATACCTGGATGAATTGCAAACTTTATTTGACGAATACACTCCAACAGATTTTTAAATAGACTGAATCGCATCAATGTTTAACTAACCAGAATTTAACATGGAATGGACATTTGAAAAAATAATCACTACAGAGGAGCAACTCCGTGAAATTATGGGGTATCCCAGCGAAATAGTTACCCGAAAAACAATCCATTACATTGATGAAAACTGTAGGAGTTTTATTGAAAATTCTCCCTTCATAACGATAGCGACATCTGACTTAAACAGAAATTTTGATGTGTCTCCAAAAGGAGATCCGGCAGGGTTTGTAAAAATATTAAGCGATACAATGCTGGCGATCCCTGACAGACCCGGAAATAAGAAAGCAGACACGCTCACGAACATCATTCAAAATCCAAGCATAGGATTGATTTTTCTAATTCCAGGAATTAAAGAAACGTTAAGAGTGAACGGAGAGGCTAAAATAGTAACGGACAAAAGTGTATTAGAACTATTATCCTGTAATGGTAAACCACCCTCCATTGCAATCATTGTGAATGTGAAAGAGGCATTTATGCACTGTGCTAAATGCATTATACGATCTAACCTGTGGAGGAAAATTGATGACGCTCAGGAACGTTCTGTTCCATCTTTAGCCAAAGCATTGGTTGACCATGGGAAATTGGATATCACATATCAGGAATTGGATGATCTTATAAAAGATGATGAGAAAACAAATTTGTATTAAAACGTTGTGAGCCGCCAGAGTCTCCGAGGTGGTAGACACTTCGGGGAAAGAAAAATTTAAGAAAGACCAATCATTACAAAAGGAATCAACTATGCACAAAAAACACAAATCATCCGTACCCGCTATAGCCCTTGTCGTTTTAGTAGGATTACAGACAAGTGCTATTAATGCTTTTGGGCAGCAGCCGCCTCCGGGTCTGCCAACAAGACCCCCCGTTAACGTCCCTATCCAAAGTGATACTACACGGAGCCTGAACATACTTTTTACACCTGCCACCAGTGTAAAAAAGACACCAGATGCCGGGGGGTTCATTCAACGTTGGTTGGTTCTTGAGCCGATCAAGAAAGACATCGCCAGAAATAATATTTTCACCGATAGCTATCTCAGAACAACATTTTCCAGCAATAATTTTTCCAACGATTTTACCGTAGTTCCAAAAAATGGCGAGACGGTAAAAATGGGAGATCAGAACCTGAAATGGTATGCCCTCGACAGTAAGGTATTCAACTTTAAATTATACCGGTTTGCGTATGCTATAAAAAAGCCACAAAACGGAGTACTCTTTTGGGTCGTGACCATCATCAACTGCCCGGAGGAAATTAAAAACGTAAGAATGGCTGCAGGGTGTAATTCATCGGGCATGTTCTGGTTGAATGGTGAGGAAGCCCTTATGATTTCGGGCGACAAGGACATGGTTGTGGATAATTGTACATCAACCCGTTTAACGCTTAAAAAAGGAAAGAATATTATCAGAGGAGCAGTGATCAACGGGCCCGGTATGGTTTATTTTTGTGTACGCTTCCTGGATGAGAAATCACAGCCACTCAAAAATTTCACCATCAGTTCTGAATAAAAACAGTTTGCCTGTTTCAAATCTTCCTGGTACAGAAACTCATATTCTTATTACATGAAAAATCTTAAAACAAAAATCACAGCAACCATAGTATCCGTATTCTTAGGCGGAACGTTACTGGCACAAGTCGGTAAACCCTTCATACACGATCCATCAACAATCGTAGAATGTGAAGGAAAGTATTACACCTTTGGCACCGGTGGAGGTGGATTAATATCGGAAGACGGTTGGACATGGAACGGTGGAGCCGTAAGACCCGGTGGTGGAGCTGCCCCCGATGCTATTAAAATTGGCGATCGCTACCTGGTGGTTTATGGCGCAACGGGTGGCGCTACCAACCACAAAGGAAAGATCTATACCATGTGGAATAAAACGCTTGATCCGAATTCTCCCGATTTTAAATACGCTGACACGGTTGCGGTAGCCACGTCTGATGGTTATGAAGATTGTGATGCCATCGATCCCGGTGTTATGCTCGATCCCACTACAGACCGCCTTTGGCTTTCGTATGGTACCTATTTTGGATTCAGCCGCATTGTAGAACTTGATCCTAAAACAGGTAAAAGAGTAAAAGGAAATAAACCCGTTGATGTGGCCATTGTTTGCGAAGCCACCACGTTAGTCTATCGTGACGGTTGGTACTATCTTCTTGCCACACACGGCACGTGTTGCGATGGCGCCAATTCTACCTACAACATCGTTGTTGGTCGTTCTAAAAAAGTAACAGGTCCTTATATCGATAATGTGGGAAGAGACATGCTGCAAGGTGGAGGCAAAATGGTTGCTGCTACGGGGGGAAATCTTATCGGGCCGGGTCATTTTGGACGGATTGTTATTGCGGATGGAGTTGAAAAAATGTCTTGTCACTATGAAGCAGATTTAGATCAGAGTGGGCGCAGCGTGTTGGGCATTCGTCCCTTACTTTGGAAAAACGGGTGGCCGGTTGCAGGAGATAATTTTAAAGAAGGAACGTATGAAATTGAATCGGAGAGAAGAGGATACGGACTGGAGCTAGCCGTTGATCCTTTACGAATGGCTGGCGGAATGCGATTTAATCGGAACAATGATGAACCAATAAAACCAGTTCCGCCACAGCAATTGGCAGATGTTATTAACACCTGGCCCACTGGTAACATTAACGTAAGAATAGGAGATTATATGGCTCGCCCTCACCAAAAGTGGACCATTACAGCTGTGCCTGATGCAGGAGGATACTTAGGTGGTGCGTATTATAAAATAGTACTTGCGGGAACAGAGCGGGCGCTGGCGGCTACAGCCGATGCTGAAGTGATAACGCTTCCGGCATTCACTGGCGCACCAGAACAGTTATGGCGAATTGATCAACTAACGGATGGAACATACCGCATCATGCCTAAAGTCATTCCTGATTCAAAACAGCAATTAGCATTGGTATCTTCCGGAGATACCAGACCGACATTGGGTACCTTTGATATGAATAGCGACAACTCCAAATGGAATTTTAGAGCACACTAACTATATTCTGGTCATGCACAATGTATCTCAAGCCCTGTTTAGTCTTCACAAACTTTTAAAAATTCAATCTTCTAATTATGAAAACAATTACGCTCATCGTGCTGATGTTTATCTCGACCAATTCTTTTGTGAACAACGTTACCGGTCACTGGACAGGGAGGATTATGGATCAGTTTGATATTTCTTATGACTTTACACAAGAGGGCGAGAAACTGACCGGAACAACTACGGGACCTGAAGGCAATGTAATTCCCATTAACAATGGCGTTATTAAGGGTGATGATATTTCTTTTACCATTAATGTAATGGGAGGTAATGCACCAGTTACCGGAAAGGTAAATGGCAACACGATGTCACTATCCATTACTTTTGATGGAAACCCGGCTCCGTTTGAATTAAAGAAAGTGGATAAATAACTACGTGCGTAGTTTAATTTTCCGATCAGTCTCCCGCCTCAGGAACTCTTACGACTCACCAACATTCACAGCGAGTTATACCACTTGGTCGTCAACAGGTAAAGTCACGAATGATTTTTCTGGACACACCAGGTAGTCATGCATCTCATGTTTTGAACGTTAGTGGTTTTTAAGGGTTCATACAATTCGCCAAATTCCTGGGTATAGTTTAATAGCGTTTGCTCGTTTACTAAAAACCGTTCTGTTCCATCGGGAAGCAGGTAGCGGCCGTTGCCTGTTGATCGAACCAACGGTTCAATACCAATATCGGATGCCAGCCGCGAAAAAAAATAGCCACCTGGTTTTAATACCCTGAACATAGAGCGTAACATCATTTCGAAATGCTGTTGATCCTTTGCGAAGTGTAGAACGGCACTGCAAACAACCAAATCAAATTTTGCATTCTCAAAGGGTAAATTTTCTGCACTGGCAATCGTGAAGTTTTCTGCTGCATTTTTGGGAGCAAGAGAAGCCGATACGTTCTTTACTACCTCAACCGATTCGGCATCTGGATCGACACCGTATACCTCATGGCCATTACGCAAAAAGTAAAATAGGTTTCGTCCATTGCCACAGCCTACATCCAACACTTTATGGGCGTTATCATAACGACCTTTCAGCAATTGGTCAAACAGGTAGATATCAATATTGCCGTACGTTTCCCGAAGAGTATTCTGCATGAAAAAAAGTTTTATAATTCAAATGTAGCGTACTATATATCTGAATGGAGTTTGCTATTTGATTAAAAGTGTAACGAATATTTTCTCCGGTATTCCAATGGACTATAGTGTGTTATTTTTTTGAATTGACGATTGAAGTTTGAGGCTGTGCTGAACCCGCTGTCGTAGCACACTTGCGAGATGTTTATTTTTTGATTGGTAAGGAGTTTGCAACTGTGTCCCACCCGGATCTCAATTAGAAAATCGGAAAACGTTTTGTTAGCATGATTTTTAAAATAGCGACTAAAAGAGCTGGGACTCATATTAGCAATGGCAGCGACATCCTCCAAATTTATTTTCTCGCGAAAGTTTTTCATCACATACGTATGCACACGACTCATACGATCCCGTTGAGCTTCTTTCATAGAATTGAAATATCCTTCAGTAGCCAACAGTTTATGGTCTGTTGAGTTAGCGATGACGTTTAATAAATTAAGAAGAGTCAATATGCGGTCAAAGTCCTTTAAGTTCAAAATGGCGCGCATCATGTTGCTAACCTGAAGGTAGGTTTCGCCACTAATTTCCATGCCGCGCTGTGCATCCTGAAGAAGCTGCTTCACTTTATACAGTTCGTTTTTGTATAGAAAGTCCTTACCCAGAAAATTTTCCGGAAAGTAAATCACGATGCCTGCTGCGTTGAGACTTGAGTTGTTCTCAAAATACGCATGGTCGCTTTGCCAAAGGTGTGGTAGGTTGGGGCCTGTAAACACAAGATCTCCTTCACGGAAAGTACTGACATGGTCACCTATGAATCGTGTACCGGTTCCCTTCTCTACTAAGAAGAGCTGGTATTCAGGATGAAAATGCCAGTTGGGATCAAAATGCGGAGCCTCCAAATACTTGGCCTCAAAGGCATAGTTTTCGGATATGGGCGATTTCTCGAGTGCTGCTTTCATTGCTCAGTTAGTGATAGGGTATTGCTACCGAAATGTAATTTATGACATTTAATTACCCGATTATTTAATCAATTACTTAAATCATGTTAAAATAAAGTCATTTCTTGATAAGAAACAGCAATCGATTGCGTCAAAGTTATGGGAACTTAGCCCTCTTAAAACACCATTGCACCATGCGATTACTCATCTCAATCCTTAGTCTTTGTATTATTTGGCTTGTCACATCCTGCGACAAGCCAGCCAAAAAAATGCGGGATGATTCCGGAAAACTGCAGATCCTTTTTTTGGGTCATAACAGCGAACATCATAACTCAGCCGCCTTAATGCCGCTGTTGGCAGCCCAACTCGCAGTAGACGGAATCAACTTTACCTATACCAGTAATCCTGACGATCTCAATACGGAGAACCTCGATAAATACGATGCATTAATGATTTATGCCAATCATGATAGTATCACTACTTCGCAGGAAAGCGCTCTATTATCTTTTGTAGAAAAAGGACGCGGATTTATTCCAGTGCACAGTGCGAGTTGGTGCTTTCGCAATTCTCCAAAATATATTGAGCTTGTAGGCGGGCAGTTTTTAAAACATAAAGTAGACACTTTCATTACAGAAATTGTAAAGAAAGATCACTCCATCACACAAGGGTTGACGCCATTCTCTACGTGGGATGAAACCTATGTGCATGATAAACTCGCCAGCGATATTACAGTATTGATGGAACGTGTGGAGGGCGATCATCGCGAGCCATGGACGTGGGTAAAACAATACGGAACAGGTAGAGTGTTTTATACGGCTTATGGTCACGATGAAAAGACCTGGGATAATCAAGGTTTTCATGAACTCATGAAGCAAGGAATCTTGTGGGCGGTTGGCGATGAAGCGAAACAAAAATGGGAAGCCTATAAAAAACAACTTCCTATCTTAGTCTATCGCGATCAGGATGGTATTCCAAATTATGAAAAGAGAAGTCCTGCACCGCGTTATCAGGATCCACTGACACCAGAAGAATCTGCTAAACTTATTCAGGTACCGGTAGGGTTTGATCTTGAACTTTTCGCATCGGAACCCGACATCATCAATCCTATTGCCATGGAGTGGGATGAGAAAGGAAGATTGTGGGTTGTTGAAACTGTTGACTATCCCAATACGGTGTTAGAAGATAAAGGTGCAGGCGATGATCGCATAAAGATTTGTGAAGATACCGATGGTGATGGTAAGGCCGATAAGTTTACCGTGTTTGCCGATAAGTTAAACATTCCAACCAGTATGGTTTTCAGTAATGGTGGTGTCATCATTTCTCAAGCACCCTATTTCATTTTCTTAAAGGACACTGATGGCGATGATAAAGCAGACATGCGCAAAATAATAATAGATGGATGGGGAGTGTTTGATACACATGCCGGACCTTCTAATCTGAAGTATGGATTCGACAATCAGATTTGGGGTGTTGTAGGTTATTCTGGATTCGATGGAATTATCGCGGGTGAAAACAGACAGTTCCGTCAGGGTATTTATCACTTTAAGCCCGATGTATCCAGCTTTGAATTTATAACAAGTACGAGTAACAATACATGGGGACTTGGCTTCACCGAAAACAACGATGTTTTTGCATCAACCGCTAATAATACCCATAGCGTATTTATGGGTATTCCCAACAAAGCACTTCGTGGTACAGAGAATGTTAAACTTGCAGGTAGCGCTAAGATCGATGGCCATTATGCCATGCATGCTATTACAGATAAGGTTCGGCAAGTAGATGTGTTTGGTGGCTTTACTGCAGCAGCAGGTCACAACTTTTATACAGCTCGTAATTATCCAAAAGAATTTTGGAATAAAATAGTATTGGTATGCGAACCGACTGGCCACTTGGTGCACATGGCACGTATTGAAAAAGATGGTGCCGGTTACGTGGAGAAAGATGGTTGGAATTTGTTTGCTGGTGCTGACGAATGGGTAGCTCCTGTTGATGCGAAGGTAGGACCGGATGGAGCCGTGTGGGTGTTGGATTGGTATAATTTTATTATTCAGCATAACCCTACACCTACTCCTGATCGCGGAGGCTTTGTGGGTGTTACTGGAAAAGGTAATGCTTACGAAAACCCGTTGCGCGATAAATCACACGGTCGCGTCTGGCGTGTGGTAAGTAGGCAAGCAAAAGCGTACAAGCCGATTGCATTAAGTAAAGACGCTCCTGATAAGTTGATCGAGACATTGAAGAATGATAATCTGTTATGGCGAATGACTGCGCAACGTTTGCTGGTAGAACGCGCTAATCTGGATGTGTTACCCCAGCTATTCGATCTGGCAAACAACCAAAACGTGAATGAGTTTGGAGATAACTATGCAGCCATTCATGCACTATGGACGATTGATGGACTGGGGGCAATCAGTAAAGATGATAAAGCAGAAGCCGTAGTTCAAAACGCATTGACACATCCTTCGGCAGGAGTAAGAAAGGCAGCCATTCAAATTCTTTCAAAGGCAGGTTGGTCTGAGCAGATGATAATAAAAAACAATTTATTGAATGATCCAGATGCAAATACCAGATTAGCGGCCATTGTTTCATTGGTAGAAATTGCTCCATCTGAATCGTTAGGGGCCACACTATATACCTTAAGTACAGAAGAAGGTATAACGAATGACGAATGGTTGGCCAAGGCGGTTTACACGGCTGCTGTCCAACATCGTAAAGGTTTTCTGGATGCATTCACTGCGGCTAATCCAATGTATACGAATGAAAAGGATAATTACGAAGGCCAACCAAAAGCTATCGATTTTAATGATACAGCCTGGAAGACAATGGATTTGCCAAAATATCTGGATCAAAAGACAGACGGATTTTTCTGGTTCAGAAAAGTGGTTGACTTGCCAGGAAATCTTTCAGGTAAAAAGGCTACACTTTCATTGGGTCCTATAAACGATTCGGATGTTACCTATTTGAATGGTGTCAAAGTAGGAGGTACCGATAGAAAGGTAATCGAGAAAAGAAATTATAGTGTACGTGCTGGCCTGTTAAAAGCAGGCAAAAATGTGATTGCCATACGAGTTGAAGACTTTGGCGGACCGGGTGGAATTTATGGTAACCCTGAAGATATGTTTCTGCAAGTGGAGGGTAAAAAAATTCCGCTAACCGGAAGTTGGAAATTTGAGGCAGACAGAACTGCGAGACCAACCAAAGCAAATTTTTTTGATGGCACATCGATCAGTAAATTATTTGCTGACAACAATCTTGGAAAAGACGATCTAACAGAAACCACTTTATCTTTGGCAGGCGCTACCATTATTAAATTAAAAGTGTTAAAGAATGAAATGAAGTATGACTTGAAAACATTTACAGTGAAAGCAGGTAAACCTGTTGAAATCATATTTGAAAATCCAGACTTCATGCAACACAACTTAGTCATCACTCAGATTGGTGCGTTGGAAACGGTTGGTAAAGCGGCAGATAAATTGGCGAGCAATCCGAAAAGCGCTGAGAAGAATTATGTGCCTGAAGTTTCTGAAGTATTGTTTTCAACTAAACTGGTAAATCCACAGCAAACCGTCACACTTCGATTTACGGCACCAACCAAAGCGGGTGATTATCCTTTTGTTTGTACGTTCCCTGGTCATTGGTCCATCATGAATGGAATTATGAAAGTGGTAGTAGGTAAGCCTTTATAATTTAAAGTTCAATATACGTGAGTCTAGAAATAAAATTTGGCGTAAGTACCTGGTTGTGGACTTCACCATTTTCCACCGACACAATTGATCTGTTTCCAAAGATCAAATCAATGGGTTACGATGCGGTTGAAATTCCAATAGAGTATCCTGAAAAGATCGATGCAAAGAAAGTAAAGGAAGCACTTGATAAAAATGGATTATCGGCCATTGTGTGTGGTGCGTTTGGTCCATCACGCGATCTAACACATGATGATGTAGCGGTGCATAAAAATTGTTTCGACTACATCACACAGTGTCTTGATTTCTGTAACGAATGGGATGCAAAATTTTTAGCAGGCCCAATGTACTCGGCCGTAGGAAAAGCCAGAATGGTTTCGCCTGAGCAACGCAAAAAAGAATGGGATCGTGCGGTCACTAACCTGCACAAAGTAAGCAAGCTGGCGCACGAACGAAATCTGGAAATAGCATTGGAACCATTAAATCGGTTTGAATCGGATATGATCAATACCGCTGACGATGTACTTCGTTTGGTAAATGATATAAACCATCCCGTTGCTAAAATTATGTTAGATGGGTTTCACATGGCCATTGAAGAGCGAAACATTGAACTGGCCATTACCTCAGTAGGTGGCAGACTCATTCACCTACAGGTGGCTGAAAATTATCGCGGTACACCAGGCACCGGACAAACTCCTTGGGACTCTTTCAAACAAGGATTGAATAATATCAATTATAAAGGCGTAATATCAATCGAAAGTTTTACACCTGAAATTAAAGAGTTAGCGGGAGCAGTTTGTATCTGGAGGAATTTGGCACTAACACAAGATGGATTTGCACAAGAAGGATTACATTTTCTAAAAAAATTATTTAACGATTAAGCATGAGCAATAAAACAATCAACATCGCTATTGTAGGGTTAGGGTTTGGCGCAGAATTTATTCCCATATATCAAAAATATCCAGGCGTTAAACTCGCTGCTGTTTGTCAACGAACGCAATCTAAAGTAGACGAAATTGGAAATGCCTTTGGTATTGAAAAACGATATACCGACTACGATGAATTACTGAAGGATCCTGATATTCAAGCCGTACACATTAACACACCTATTCCCGATCACGGCATACAATCAATCAAAGCATTGAAAGCTGGTAAACATGTGGCCTGCACAGTTCCGATGGCGACTACAGTAGAAGAGTGCGAAGAGATTGTTCGCCTGACAAAAGAAAGGAGGCTTACCTACATGATGATGGAAACGGTAGTGTACGCACGTGAATTCCTATTCATGAAAGAATTGTATGAAAAAGGAGAGTTAGGTAAAGTGCAATTTATTAAAGCTAGCCACCAACAGGATATGGATGGATGGCCAAACTATTGGCCCGGCTTGCCACCAATGTATTATGCCACGCATTGTGTGGGACCAGTGTTAGGGTTGCTTCGAAAAGATGCAGAGTATGTTTCTTGCTTTGGATCGGGCACCATTCGTGAAGAATTAATAAAACATTATAACTCACCGTTCGCGGTAGAGACCACACACGTAAAATTGAAAGACTCAGATGTAAGCGCACACGTTTATCGATCCCTGTTTGATGTTGCGCGTCAATATCGCGAAAGTTTTGAAGTGTACGGTTCGAAAAAAACAGTGGAGTGGCCGCTGATAGAAGGACAACCCTTAGTAGTGCATACTGCTAAAAAACCGGAGCATGAAATTCCGGAAGAAGTAATATGTCCTGATTTCGCAAAGCTTTTGCCTGAACCTATTCAGCGCTTTACCACTAAAGGTGTATATGATGGCGATGAAAATCTGCATCTGTCGTTTACACAAGGCGCAGGCCATGGTGGTTCTCATCCGCATTTGGTGCATGAATTTGTGAGCGCACTGGTGCAAGGCCGACAACCTTATCCTAACGCAACACAGTCGGCTAACATTTCCTGTGTGGGTATTCTCGCACACGAATCAGCGAAGCAAGGAGGAAAGATTATTCCGTTGCCAGAGTTTACGTTTTCTAAAGCATAAGAATTAAAATGAACATGATCCAACATCGGTTAACGTCTTGGCTTCAGGCAATCTGTGTGTACGTTGCAATCTTGTTTGCACTTCCATCATGGGGTCAACAAACATCGGTAGCCATTCAAGTTGATGCGTCAAAAGAAATAGGAGGGATGAAACCTTTCTGGTCATTCTTCGGATATGATGAACCGAACTACACGACAAGAAAAGATGGACAAAAATTATTAACTGAATTAAAACAGTTAAGTCCAACTACTGTTTACGTAAGAGCGCATAATCTATTGACATCAAAAGGAAACAGTGAGAGACCCGATCTTAAATGGGGTTACACCGATGCCTATAAAGAAGACAAGAGAGGTAAACCCATTTATAACTGGGTAGTTGTTGATAGTATTGTTGATACCTATATACAAAGGGGAATGAAGCCGCTGATGGAAATCGGGTTCATGCCGAAAGATCTTTCTTCAAAACCAGAACCTTACGAACATACCTGGAGTAAAGGCGGCAACATATGGACAGGTTGGACCTATCCTCCAAAAGATTACAATAAATGGAGAGAGTTAGTATATCAATGGGTGAAGCATTCTGTTGAACGCTATGGAAAAGATGAAGTGACAACCTGGTTGTGGGAAGTTTGGAATGAACCGGATATACCGTATTGGTCGGGTACGTTCGAAGAGTATTGCAAGATGTATGACTATGCTGCCAATGGATTGAAAAAGGCTTGTCCGGAATGTATAATTGGTGGACCGCATACGACTAGTCCTAGAAGTGATAAAGCTTATAAATACTTAACAGACTTTATTGAGCATTGTCTTCGCGGAAAGAATTACGCTACCGGAAAGATCGGAACACCATTACAATACATCGGCTTCCACGCGAAAGGTTCACCCGAACTGGTTGACAGTCATGTGCGCATGAATATGGGCGTGCAGCTAAAAGATATTCACAGAGCATTCGAGGCAGTCAATTCATTTCCTGAACTAAAAAATATTCCCATCATAATTGGTGAATGTGATCCGGAAGGATGTGCAGCTTGTTCCGAAAAGAGAGAACCTAAGTATGCTTACCGCAATGGAACAATGTACTCCAGTTACACGGCTGCTTCTTTTGCAAGGATCTATGAATTGATGGATCAGCATCAGGTAAATTTA
>ENA-UOWO01001704-UOWO01001704.1-activated-sludge-metagenome-genome-assembly--contig:-NODE-1704-length-28691-cov-22.991689_pt1 | contig 28691 bp, 22 predicted proteins | sample MGYA00238148_ERZ761564 | MGnify/ENA primary metagenome ERZ761564 (study PRJEB28885, sample SAMN05720194) | activated sludge metagenome | isolation source: Anaerobic digester | place: USA...
TACACGCTCATCAACGTACTGGAAATCAAACACCGGACGCGCAACGACTCCTTGCCGGTCAAAAAGGTGCGTATTTTCGACAACCTCGGTTTCAGCGGCAATTACAGCCTCACCCGTGATACGCTGAAATGGAGCTTGATCAGCACGGGCGGCTTGTTCCGTTTTTTCAAGGGCATCGTCAACGTTACCTGGAATGCTACGTTCGATCCGTATATCGCCGACGCCAAAGGCAGGCGTATCAACCGGTACGCGCTGAATGAAAAAGGACGAATCGTACGCACCGTAGCACTGGGTTTTCAGGTGAATACCGGCTTCACCGTCAGCCAGTTGCGCGGTTATTTCGATAAAAAAAATACGGAGACGCCCAGTAACACGCCGCGCGCAGGCAGTACGCTTGCGAAAGACGACTTGCTGGGCTGGTTCGACAACTGGCGGATCAACCACCGTATTTCCTTCGACCGGCGCCTTAATCCGACCGGCTTCGGCACCGCGCGCGACACGTTCGTGATCGGAACGAACAACATCGGCGTGGCGGGCAGCATTCAACTCACGTCCAAGTGGTCGTTCGACATCAACAACATCAGTTACGACTTCCCGAGCAAAAGCCTGGTGTATCCCGATATCGGCATCACCCGCGACTTGCACTGCTGGCAACTCAGCCTGAGCTGGCAGCCGACGCGCGGCACGTATTCTTTCTATATCAATGTGAAACCGGGTTCGCTGGATTTCCTGAAAATCCCGTACCGGAAGAATTATTACGACGCGCAGTTTTGACGTACCGCCGAACCCCAGTTCGGCGACGCGTAGTGCGCCGAACTGGGGTTCGGCGGTACGTACATCACGCGTCGCCGAACTGGGGTTCGGCGGTACGTACATCACGCGTCGCCGAACTGGGGTTCGGCGGTACCTAAAACCTCAATTTCATCCCCGCATACCACCCAAACCCTGCAGCCGGCTCGTAATACCTTGCTCCCGCCGCATTGATGCGCACATTCCCGAAATAAGCCGTATCGGCCAGGTTGTTCAACCCCACACTCGGTTCGATCAGCACATTCCCGACCTGAAACGGCCACCCGCCCCGCACATTCAACAACCAGAAAGCCGGAATTCCGGTATTATTCGCATCGTCGGCATATAGCAGCCCCACATACCGGGCATTGAAAAAGGCAAAGGGCCCTTTCCGGTGCGTGTAGCGCAGTTCGAAAGCCCCGGTTTGCTCGGGTAGCCCGGGAATCCGTTTTCCATCAAAAGTATTCGCGCCGGAGGTGTAATTGACGTAGCGGTATGCAGCGAGCGTGTAATTTGCCGAAAACTGAAAACCTGCGCCGGGTAGCCACACCACGCTCATTTCCATACCCTTGCGCTCCGTGCGGCCGCTGTTGCGGTAAAAGGTGCGGCCGGGTGAATTTGGTAATTCGTACGGTACTAGTTCGTTTTGTGTTTGTGCGTAAAAGAATGCCGCTTCGTAACGAAACCTGTTCCGGAAAATACCCTTGAACCCCGCTTCGCCGCCGACTGTGCGCTGCGGCAAAAGCCCTTTGTTGAGGCCGCCGCCACCGTCGGGATTGGCGCTCAGTTCGCTCAGGGCAGGCATATCGAAAGCCGTGGAGAAGTTGGCGTACAGGTTGGCTGATGCGGAAGGCGAATACCGGATGCCCAGTACCGGACTCACGTTCTGCCGCTGAAAACTGCCCGAATCGTCGCCGTTTTCCAGAAAATGATCGTTCGCTTTTACTCCGATCAGGTCGAGGCGGGTGTTGGCGGTGAGCGCCCATTTCGAACTCAACTGCAACTGATTAAGCACGAAAAGCCCTGCATTCTGATAAATTTCCAGTTGTTCGAAACTCAAAGCGCCACGTTCGCCATTCAAGTTGGCGTATCGCTTGCGCAAGTCGGCCTGGCGTTCGAGGTCGAAACCAGCGTGCAGTTGCCAGGCAACCCGCCCCGGCTTTATATCCAGCAAGTAACCCGCGCCGGCGCCTGAAAAATTGCGCCGGAACGTGACCACACCGTCGGCATTGAAGGCCAGGTTGTTGTCAAAATCGCGGATCGTATGGAAGATGCGCGCTTTCAGGCGGCTGTGGGCCGACAATCGGCTTTCGGAAAGCAGTCCGAGTCGACCCTGGTACACCGATTCGCCGGCGTTGTACTGTTTGTTCACATCGCGGGCCTGTGTGGGTAAGGTGTCGGCCTGGATTTTGGTGAGTGCGCCGGCGTCTTCCGCGACCGGGCTGCCGGCAAAATTGGCCAAAAGGGTGAGCGAATTCCCTTCATTGATCTGGCGGCGAATTTTCAGGTTGGCCAGGGTATTGCGCATGCGGCTTTGCTCGCGGAAACCGTCGGTGCGCACGTGCGTCACGTTGGCGATGTATTGCCAGGCTTTATGGCGGCCGCCCGTTTTTAACTGGTATTGCTGGAAACCGAAAGAGCCGACCCGGGTGCCGATTTGCAAAAAAGGCTGTTCGGGCGCTTCTTCGGTGCGGAAACTGAGTACGCCGCCCGAGGAATTGCCATACAAGCCGGAGGCAGGACCGCGAATCACTTCCAGGCGTTCCAGATGCCCGGGATCGAGGTTGTCGATTTGTCCCTGTCCGTCGGGTGTGGTTTCCGGTAGTTCGTCGACCATGATCTTTACGCCGCGGATGCCGAATGCCGACCTTGCGCCGACACCGCGGATAGAAACCCGAAGATCCTGCGAGAAATTATCGGCATTCATAAAAAACACACCCGGAACCATGGCCAGAAACTCTGCCGGGCTGAGTTGTTGTTGCCCCGCCTGGAGTTGTATTTTGTTCAGGGTGCTGAGGCCGTAGGTAGCCTGTAGATCATTGGTGCTGAAACGCGTGGCTGTTACTTCAACCGGCCGGAGCAGGGTAGGGGCGAGGGTGTCGGATTGGGCAGCGGCGTGTCCGGATGTTATGTAAAAGAGTAAGGTAACCGGAAAGAAATGTAAGGATCGTTTCATACGGGCAGAAGGATGGGAACAGGATGTTTTTATTTAACCACAAGGTGCACAAAGGGTTTTCACAAGGTGCACAAAGCAAATGCAGCCCCTCGTGCACCTTTTGGCCGTTGTTGGTGTCCCCGCCAAAGGTGACATTCGGTTCGGAGTTCGATATTCGGTGTTCGGTGTTAAAAATATCGAATAACGAATATCGAATATCGAACTCCGAAAAGTGTAAATGGTTGAATGTAATAAGTTTTTCAGCCAATAGCGGCCAAGGAAAGTGCTTGTATTTGCCTGGTGCACCTTGTGAAAACCCTTCGTGCCCCTTGTGGTTAAATAAAAAACAAAAAAAATCCCGAATTCCTCCTTGCCGGAAAAATTCGGGATCGTATAAAAAGCGGTTTCCTAAGAATTTAGGAGCCCAGGTACGTTTTCAGCAATTTGCTGCGGCTGGTAGCGCGCAGTTTATTGATCGCCTTGTCTTTGATCTGGCGTACGCGTTCGCGGGTCAGGCCGAACTTGTCGCCGATATCTTCAAGCGACATGGGGTGTTCGACACCGATACCGAAATACAGTTTGATCACGTCGCACTGGCGGTCTGTCAGAGTGCCCAGGGAGCGTTCGATCTCGCGGCGCAGCGAATCGGCATATTCCAGGTGCGTATCGGTACCCGGCATGGAGTTATTTTCCAGTACGTCGAGCAGCGAGTTGTCTTCACCTTCTACGAAAGGAGCGTCCATCGATACGTGGCGGGCAGCCACGCCGAGGGTCGTTTCCACTTCGTCGGTGGTGATTTCGAGCAGTTCGGCGAGTTCTTCCGGGCTTGGTTCGCGTTCGAACGTTTGTTCGAGTTCGGAGAACGCTTTGTTGATCTTGTTCAGCGATCCTACTTTGTTCAGCGGCAGGCGCACGATACGGCTCTGTTCGGCCAGAGCCTGCAGGATGCTTTGGCGGATCCACCAAACGGCGTAGGAGATAAATTTAAAACCGCGCGTTTCGTCGAAGCGCTGGGCAGCCTTGATCAGGCCGAGGTTGCCCTCGTTGATCAGGTCAGAAAGGCTAAGTCCTTGATTCTGATATTGTTTTGCAACGGAAACAACGAAGCGAAGATTGGCTTTCGTCAGTTTTTCCAGGGCTACCTGGTCGCCTTGTTTGATCCGTTTCGCGAGGTCTACTTCTTCTTCGGGGGTGAGAAGATCCACTTTACCAATTTCCTGAAGATACTTCTCAAGCGATTGGCTCTCCCGGTTGGTAATGGACTTCGTAATTTTTAGTTGCCTCATTGTGAGATGGTGCTATGTACTGGGTGGATACGAGTAAAAAAGGCTGTGAAAAAGCAATTCCTGTGGTGCCGACCGGGTAAATTTTTGTCAAATTCCGGCCGGGGTCGATTTTTCAGGCCGCAAAGTTATGTTTTTTCACCTGTTACCGTCAATTTTTTTTCATTAATAGACGGAGGCTTCTGTAAAAGGATACAAAAATTTACAGGAAGCGACGTTTTAAACGGCTTTCATTTAATTTTGTTTTGGCGGGAGTAGAAGGCCATTCAGGAAAATAAAATTTTTTGAAGGTCTTTAACATTTGGAAAAGAGCAAAGCGCGGATGGTACAGGATGTCTGCCCTTTTCGCTTGCTCTTTTCCAAACAGATCAGCGCACCAATAGTTTTTTCAACACGGAACTTCCGCTGGTTTGCAACTGAACAAAATAAGTGCCGGGTGCGTATCGCGTGGCATCGAGGAAGTAATTGGTTTGGCCGGCTGGGAATTCCCCTCCGTAAACGGTGCTTATTTCCTGCCCCAGCGCATTAAAAACCCGGATGCTGCCGCTGGTGCGCTTCGTTACCGAAACAGGAATAACGGTGATAGCATGTGCGGGATTGGGATAAATATCGAGCAAGGTGGCTTGCGGCAGATCGTCTGTGGCAGATATGTCCAGAATAATCGGGAAATCCCAGGGGCCGTCCGCACCGGGCATCGGGCGTGTAATGGCTTTACCGCTGTTGGCCTCCGCGTCGAGGAAGTACTGCATTTTACCGAAATAGTCAAGTTGTAAAGGTATTTCACCCGACCAGAAATCCAGCGAATCGGCGTTCGACACCTGCGTGAGCGCCACAGTCTGCCATTCCGTTTCTGTTTCGCGGCGGTAGTGAAGCGTTACCGAGGCTATGCCGGAGCGGTGTTCCACTTCCGCCAGGATCGGGCAGGACCAGGGATCGAGCGGACCCACGAATACCAGGTCCACCGGCTTGTGCACGATGCGCAGGGGATCATCAACGCCGATTTCCTTCGTGATGCAGTGCAGGGCGCCTTTCTGGTAGATCATCTCGTCGCAATTGATACCCACAATGTTATAGCCTGGCAACGATTCCTGCCAGATACGCAGCGCCGTAGTGTCGTACTCCTCTTCATATAAAGGAAGTATCACCGTTTTATTGATAAAAGTTGCATTCGCATAGGTGCGATAATCCGCTCCTTCATCCGGGTAGCTCCCGAATTCGGGCGGCATCGGAACACGAATAACCTTATAGGGTGTACCGAAGGAGGACTGATAGTTATTGAGCACGTACTGGATATTGGCTTCGATCTGCGGTCCGTCGGCCACTCCTTCGGGGTACTGGCCCACGAGTAGCGTCTCTTCATCGAGCAGTTTCATGTGCATATCGATGTGGTGGATGCCGTCGTAGGGCAGTTTTTCCATTTTGATGTAACGGTCGATGCCCATGTAATCGGAGAAGATCTGGTTGATCTGCGCTTCCGTTTTGGCCGTGACGCCATAAATATTGCCAGGTTCGTTTTCGCTCAGGATCAGTTCGGAAGCGAACGCCGTACCCATTCCATCGGACATAAAATTGCCACCCGTATTTACCAGATCGTTGGGGGCGAGGGTAGTGGCGTAAAGCGGAATACCCATGTGTTCTGCCAAAGCGATGGGCAAAACATCGTCCTGTGGCCGGTTGGGGCGGTTGTATCTCCAGTCGACGAAATAAAGCGAATCTACTTTATTGGCGTACACGCAGTTCGGACCGTAGTCGCGTACCCAAAGGGAATTGTTGGGTATCACCACAAACTCTACGTTTGAACTGAGGTCGACACCTGCGGCAACCAGCGTATTGGTAGCCGAATTCACGGTGTTCTGGCTGTTGCAGCAAATGGTTACGTGGCATTCCTCCCGTGCGGCCCGTACAATTTCTTTCAGAATGTTCGGAAAATCGCGCCAGGTAATAACGAGGCCCTGTAGTTCCTCCCATTCGGCCATGGCTCGCACAGGCTGTGTGGGTGGCGTGGTAATGGCTGTTTCGGGTTGCTGGGCGAATAAATGGGAAGCAAAAAAGCAGAGCAGAAGTAAGAAGTGTAGGCGTTTTGTCATATGTAGAAGTAGTTGTGTGTTGAGTTGTTGAGATTGTTGAGGGTTGAGATTGTTGAGGGGTTGAGATTGTTGAGTAATGCATCTCAACAGCCTCAACAACTCAACAACCCCGCAGCGAAATTGCCACATTTTACTGAATTATACAATCTTCAGAGAGCCGTGCACTATAATAATGCCAGAAAACCGGTACAAGCGTATGATATGTACGAAAAAAAAGCGGCGTGCCTTTGCACGCCGCTTGAACAAAACCCATTCTATCGTATGAAGTTAAACTGTTAACCGGAATTAAGGGTAATACTGGTTAGGCTCTTTATAATTGCTTGGTTAAACGGCCATCGGGAGTGCATTCAGATCGCGGAAAAGAATTTTTTTCCGGTTGAAATACAATACGTTGGAGCGTTTGAGTTGGTTCAGCACGGCCGTCACCATCTGGCGGCTTGTGCCGGTGAGGTCGGCGATGTCCTGGTGGGTCATATTGTGTTTCACCAGTGTTTCGAAACCTACGCGGCGGCCCTGCTCGATACCCATTTGATGCAGATATTCCATAATTCTGCTTTTCGAATCCTTCAGCACCACATTTTCCAACTGGTTTTCGGTGTAGCGAAGGCGTTCGCCGAGGAAATGAAGCAGCGACTGAGCGAACGCAAAATTGTTGCGCATTACATTCAGCACCATATTCACGTCCATTTCCAGCACCTGCACGTATTCATCCATCGCATAAGCAAAATCGCGGCGCTGGTTATCGCCGGTTAGGCAGGATTCTCCGAAGAAATTTCCTTCCCGCACGACGTATTTGATAATGTCTTTCTTCTCCGCGTGTACTGCTATTTTTACAATCCCTTTCAGCAGGAAGTAAACTTTGGTGGCCATTTGGCCGGGTTTGTACAGTACCTGGTGTTTGGAATAGGCAATAACAGAAGCATTTTGTTGTAATAAAATACGTTCTTCCGTATTCAAAACGGCAAATAAAGGGCTGGTTTCCAGGATAGAGTGTACAAGTTTTGCGTCCATGTTCAGTACGAGTTCAGTAGTTGTGTTTAGTGTCGGTCTCTTTTCCGGATATATGACAGAACAACTCCTGAAATCCCCTACGACCGGGGGCATAAAATATTTGCCGGAGTGGCGTGGGGAGGGGTGTGTTGACCCCGGTTTTCAACGTTTTGAAGAATCATGTTTTTCAAAAGTTTTTAATTGGCAAGAAAGGTTCTGAATGAAGACAAAAATTTTCACCTTTGCAGAATAAAAATTTTTTCATCAAAAATTAACATGCGGGGTCGCGCAAATCAGCAGAAGGATGGCATCTTCCGGGCATAGCCCTACCGAACAAATGTTACTGGCAGCCTTGAATCAGGGCGATGAAGCCGCATTGCGGCAGATTTTCGACCGTTATTACCATGCGCTGCTCGGGAATGTTTACCGTATTATTCCCGACGAGGATACCTGCCAGGATCTCGTACAGGAGGTGTTCGTAGAACTGTGGCGCAAACGCGCCGAACTAGACATTCACACGTCCCTGCAGGCCTATCTGCGCCGGGCAGCCGTCAACCGCGCGCTCAATCACCTAAAATCTCAACGAAAAGTACAGCTGCAGGACAACGACGACTGGACGGTTTCTCCCGATACTTCTCAGGCGGATATACGGCAACTGGAAAAACAGGAAAGCCTGGAAGCGGCCCTGCACCGCGCTATCGACCTGCTTCCGGAAAAATGCAGGCTGGTTTTTTCGCTCAGCCGCTTCGAACAGATGTCGCACCGCGAAATTGCCGCTCAACTCGATATTTCCGTAAAAACCATCGAAAATCAGATCACAAAAGCCATGAAACTGCTGCGGGAAGTGATGCTGCGCAGCCGCGATTTGTCGCCGGTTGTCATTTGGTTGCTAAATTACTGGTGGGGACATAGGGGCTAAGCACTCCGGCAATGTCTATTGTTCAGATCAGTCCCTTACTGAAGAATCATTTTTATGCAAGACAACGATTACATCGTATTGCTTCACAAAGACCTGACCGGCGAAATAAGTCCGGCGGAAAAGGCTGCGTTGAGCGACTGGATAGCCCAGTCTGCCGATCATGCCCTGCTGGCCGCCGACCTGCGCGCGGCCTGGGAAAAGAGTGAAGGATACGAAAAGAAATTTGAAACGGATCTGGACGCCGCTTTCGGGCAGGTGCAGGCGCGTATCCGGGCGGAATCGCCTACGATGCGGGTAGTAAGTTTCCGGCAGCAATTGCTGCGGGTTGCCGCTGCTGTGGCCATACTGATTGCGGGCATATGGGGTTTTCAGCATTTCGCCGACTTTACCAATACTCCCGATCAGGTCATCGTTTCCAGCGAGGGCGATATGAAAGAGGTGACTTTGCCCGACGGTACGCATGTCTGGCTTCGCTCGGGCGCTCAAATTGAATACCCTGCCGCATTTACCGGTCAAAACCGCCCCGTCCAACTTCGTGGTGAAGCCTATTTCGAAGTGGCGCACGATGCGTCCAAAGTGTTTCACATTACCCTCGAAGACGGAAAAAGCGGCGTGGAAGTACTCGGTACCGCCTTTAATGTTCGGCAGAACGCGCAGGAAACGGCTGTTACCGTTCGCAATGGCAAGGTGCGCTTTTCCCCGGACGACAACAGCAAAAGTGTGGTGCTGACGGCTGGTAAAAAGGCGGTGCTGAACAAGGTGAAACGTCAGGTCACTACCGAAAACGTGCTCACATTCAACGAATTATCATGGCAAACCGGCGGGCTGGAATTTATCCGTACCCCTATGCATAAAGTTATAAGCGACCTCGAAACCTATTACGGCGTTCAATTAACGCTCACCAATACCGACCTTCAGGATTGTACACACACTGCACCGCTGACCAATCAGCCGATCGAAAAAGTACTGGAAAGCCTCAGCCTGACCTACCAAATGCAAGTGAAAAAAACAGGCCCGAAGGCTTATTTACTGACAGGAGGTTCCTGTCAGTAAAGTGCGAAGTGCGAAGTCGACAGTGCGAAGTCTGAAAACAGTGCGAAGCCTTCAGTGCGAAGTGCGAAGTTGGTAAAGAAACTCAATTACGGCTAATCACCACTAACAGCCAAAGACACCCGCCCTACTCCTGGTAAGGCGGGTTGTTTTTTTGTGCCTCATACTCCGCAATTTCCTCCGCTGTCAACTGCTCGTCTATTTCGTATTCCACCCGCCAGTCGCGCACGGGCATCCGGTCGATGGGGTACCAGTTGCCCCACCAGTCGAAATATTCCAGGTTGTTGAAATTCAGTTTGTAATCGAACTCGCTCGGCACGTCGTATACGAACCCAGGGTAGTAGTATTCGCGGCCCTGTTCGATGGCAAATTCTATTTCTTTCAGCATGGTATACGTGCCCAGACCACGTTTCCACTCGTCGGGTTCGTGGATGCAGTAGTTGCCTGCCACACTTTTTTTGCCAATGTGAAAAAAACTGCTGGCCACCAGTTGCCGTTGCGGGTTCAGCACGTCGAACTGCACGCCATAGCAGGGCATAATGCTGCTAAAAGCGCTGAAAAAGCCGTAAATGCTCATCGGGCGGTTGTGCGAAAAGCGCCGCGCATGGCGCTCGAACAACCATTCGTGCACCGGTAAAATACGGATCGGGTGTTTGAAAAGCAGTAAATCTTCGTTGCGGCGCAGGCATTTGCGCTGGCTTTTGCTGAATTGAAAGTCTTTCAGGCGGATGCGCAACAGGATTACCCGGCAGGGTTGTCCACGCCATTCCCAATAGTTGCGCCGGAACAGGAGGTCTGCCCAATAGGTCCACCCGTCTTCACAAAAATGGTCGAATACCATCGTGTGGAGCGCCTGCATGGGCAGGTATTCCTCGATGTTCGTCGGGTTGAACGAGATGTTGTTAAAAATGGGCAGCGATTTCGGGCTCAAACGAAAATGTTCCGATTAGAGGTTGAATAATCTTGTGGAGGGATTGAAAACGATTAGAAAGCAATACTGTTTATGTACTTTCAAGGATTCATGAATGCGAAAGTAAGGTTCGCACGCCATTTTCCTGAATGAGCACGTATTTTTCTCCCTACTTTTGTCCGCTTTTTCAAGTCAGGTAATCCTAAGAGCATGTTGAGTTTTTCATTGCCGGGCTGCAAACGAAAAATTTTATTTCAGTCTTCGTTAAATTTTTCGCCGGATTGCCCGCATCCGACTGCAAAATTTGCCTTGCCTGAAATAAAATTTTTCTGTTTTCGCCTCAGCATGAAAAACTCAACATGCTCTAATGCCTGTTCTGACAACCAATAAAGAATAACCAATAACGAATAACAGATAACTGTTAAGTACAAAACGAACCATGTCAAAAGTCCTCATTATCGGCGCAGGCGGCGTAGGCCGTGTTGTTGCCTACAAATGCGCCCAGCACCGCGATGTGTTCGGCGACATCATGCTTGCTTCCCGCACGGTGTCTAAATGCGAGGCCATCGCAGACGCCATTCACGCCGCTTATGGCGGTAAAAAAATAGAAACCGCCCGCGTGGATGCCGACAACGTGGCTGAAACGGTGGCGCTGATCCGGAAGTTCCAGCCAAGCCTCGTAATCAACGTTGCGCTTCCTTACCAGGACCTGCCTATCATGGATGCCTGCCTGGAAACGGGTGTGAACTACATGGACACGGCCAACTACGAACCGAAAGACGAAGCCAAATTCGAATACTCCTGGCAATGGGCCTATCAGGACCGTTTCCGCGAAAAAGGTATTCAGGCATTGCTGGGTTGCGGTTTCGACCCCGGCGTGACCAGCGTGTTTACAGCCTATGCCGCCAAACACTATTTCGATGAAATCCACGAACTGGACATCATCGATGCCAATGCCGGCAACCACGGCAAGGCCTTCGCTACCAACTTTAACCCGGAAATCAATATCCGCGAGGTAACGCAGCGCGGCAAATACTGGGAAAACGGCCAGTGGATCGAAACCGAGCCGCACGAAATCTGGAAAGACATCGACTATCCGGAAATCGGCCCGAAACGCTCCTACCTGATTTACCACGAAGAACTGGAAAGTCTGGTAAAAAACTTCCCGACGCTCCGCCGCGCTCGTTTCTGGATGACTTTCGGCCAGGAATACCTCACACACCTGCGCGTGATTCAAAACATCGGTATGGCCGGCATCGAACCTGTCAAGTTTAAAGGTATGGATATCATTCCACTCGAATTCCTGAAAGCAGTGCTGCCTGCGCCGGAAGAACTGGGTGAAAACTACACCGGGTTTACCAGCATCGGCTGCCGCATTAAAGGCATAAAGGACGGCAAGGAACGTACCTACTACGTGTGGAACAATTGCAGCCACCAGGCAGCCTACAAGGAAACTGGCACCCAGGGTGTGAGCTACACCACCGGCGTACCGGCCATGATTGGCGCGCGTATGGTACTGGAAGGAAAATGGGCCGGCAAAGGTGTGTTCAACGTAGAGGAATTCAATCCCGATCCGTTTATGGAACGCCTGAATCTGGATGGATTGCCCTGGCACGAAAAGGTCGATATCGAACTGGATATGGATTGGTGGTTTTTTTGTTCCGCCTTGCGGCGGGATGGGACATTGATCTGGATTTTTTGTTCCGCCTTGCGGCGGGATGGGGACGCGGATTCTGCGGATGATGCGGATTAATATTGATTTGCCGACTGTGATTTTAACTGTGATTTTTTGACTATGATATTTAATTGATTTATATGTGGACATGATTTATGAAGGCCAGGAAAATGCAACAACCGCACTTATTTCATGGGTCATAATCATGGTAATCATATAAATCAATTAAAAATCATAGTCAAAAATCATGGAGCAACGCGGCGTACTCTACGGTCTCTCACTTCTCACACTCTCACCTCTCACTTCTAGTCCACATGCGTATTTTACTGGTCGAAGACGAAGAACACATCCGCGACGCGGTCAAAATGAACCTGGAACTGGAAGGTTTTGAGGTAGTGGCAACCGGAAACGGGAAAAAAGCGCTGCAACTCACCCAGGGCCAGCATTTTGATCTGCTGCTGCTGGACGTTATGCTGCCCGACGTGGATGGCTTTACCATTACAGAACAGGTGCGGCTGACCAACACGGAAGTGCCGATTCTGCTGCTGACAGCCAAGGATATGTCGCAGGACCGCATCACCGGCCTCAAAAAAGGCGCCGATGATTACCTGACCAAGCCGTTTGTACTGGAAGAACTCATGCTGCGGGTGAACAACCTGCTGCGGCGCAGCCAGCGGATAAAAGGAGAGGCGCCCACGTTGTTCGAATTCGGCAAAAACAAAATCAATTTCGATACGTTCGAAGCGACGTCGTTTCGTGGCGACGAGATTATGCTGACGAAAAAAGAGGCCATGCTGCTGAAATTGCTCATCGAGCGCAAAAACGAGGTGGTGAGCCGCAACCAGATTTTGCAGTCGGTTTGGGGCTACGACGTGTTTCCCAGCACCCGCACGATCGACAACTTCATCCTGGCTTTCCGCAAATATTTTGAAGAAGACCCGAAAAGCCCGCGTTTTTTTCATTCCATGCGCGGCGTCGGGTATAAATTCACGATCTGATGTTGTCCAAAATTATTCGTTTTCCTTTCATTTTGCTGATCCGGCTGTACCAGATTCTCCTGTCGCCGCTCCTGGGCGCCAATAAATGCCGGTACCAGCCCACCTGCTCGCACTATGCCATCGGTGCTATCGAAGAATGGGGCGTTCTGAAAGGCGGTTATATGGCGGTAAAACGCATTTTGCGCTGCCACCCGTGGAGCAAGCACCCGATGCATGACCCGGTACCTAAAAAGTCCGAAGTCTAAAGTGCGAAGTACGAAGTCTGGAAACAGTGCGAAGTCGTCAGTACGAAGTGCGAAGTCTCCATACGCTCGGTAATGCGGATTTCGCACTTCGCACTTCGCACTGTTTCCAGACTTCGCACTGTTTCCAGACTTCGTACTTCGCACTGACGACTTCGGACTACTTTATTCTTCGCTCAAAAACGGATACCGATAATCCGTCGGCGCCACGAAATTCTCCTTCATCGTCCGCGGCGAAATCCAGCGATACATATTCAAAATAGAACCAGCCTTGTCGTTCGTGCCCGAAGCGCGGCCGCCGCCGAAGGGCTGCTGACCGACAACGGCGCCCGTTGGTTTGTCGTTGATGTAGTAGTTGCCGGCGGCATGGCGCAGTTTGCTATTGGCCAGATCGAGGGCAGCGCGGTCGCGGGCAAATACGGCGCCGGTAAGGGCATACGGCGAGGTTTGGTCCAGAATGTCCAGCGTTTCCGAAAACTGTTTATCGGGGTACACGTAAATCGTCAGCACCGGACCGAAAATCTCCTCACACATGGTAACATACTGAGGGTCAGACACTTCCAGGACCGTCGGCTCGATGAAAAAACCTTCCGTTTTGTCAAAGTTACCACCTGCAATGACCTCCACACCTTTCGCTTTTTTGGCGTCGGCAATGTAGGAAGTGATCTTGTCGAACGCTTTTTCATCAATGACGGCATTGATGAAATTGCGGAAATCTTCCGTGGTGCCCATTTTCAGGGAAGCCAGGTCGGCCAGCATTTTTGCCTTTACGGTCGGCCACAGGCTTTGCGGAACATAAGCGCGGGAAGCGGCCGAGCATTTCTGGCCCTGGAATTCGAACGCGCCGCGTACCAGGCCTACGGCTACTGCTTCGGCATCGGCGGAGGAGTGCGCGATGACGAAGTCCTTGCCGCCGGTTTCGCCCACAATGCGGGGGTAAGTGCGATAATTGGAAATGTTGTCGCCGATGGTTTTCCAGATACGCTGGAACACACCGGTGCTGCCGGTGAAGTGCAGCCCTGCAAAATCGGGGTGTTTGAACACCACGTCTCCTACTGTCACACCGTCCACGTACACGAGGTTGATGACCCCGGCGGGTAGTCCGGCGGCTTCCAGGATTTCCATGATCACCGCGGCCGAATAAATCTGCGACTCGGCGGGTTTCCAGACTGCTACGTTGCCAAGCATGGCCGGGGCCGTGGGGAGGTTACCTGCGATGGCCGTGAAGTTGAATGGCGTAAGGGCAAAAACAAATCCTTCCAGGGGGCGCCAGTCGGTGCGATTCCAGATCGTACGGGTGCTGAGGGGCTGCTGTTTGTAGATTTCCTGCATAAAATGCACGTTGTAACGCCAGAAATCCGCCAGTTCGCAGATGCAGTCGATTTCGGCCTGGTAGGCGTTTTTGCTCTGACACAACATGGTGGCTGCCAGCATTTTGCTGCGGTAAGGTCCGGTCAGCAAATCGGCAGCACGCAGGAAAATAGCGGCGCGTTCCTGCCACGGCATGGCTTCCCAGGCCGGTTTGGCAGCCAGTGCAGCGTCAATGGCTTGCTTCACGTGCGTGGCATTGCCTTTGGAATAGGTGCCCAGCGTGTGTTTGCGCTCGTGCGGCGGGTGCATGGCCACTTTCTGGTCGGAATGCACGTGTTTGCCGCCGATGAACATGGGGATTTCTTTCGGTGCGGATTTGGCTTCTGCCAGCGCTTTTTTGAGCGCCAGTTTTTCGGGCGAACCCGGAGCGAAATTCAAAACCGGCTCATTTACCGGCTGTGGAACTTGAAATATTGCGTCGGTCATTTTTAGTGAGTGGTGAGTGGTGAGTTGTGAGTGGTGGTTAGGGATGGTTTTTGAGGATGTGAGGATATGAGTATTCGAGGATTTGAAATCAGATACTCGAATACTCAAATCCTCGAATCATCCCCTAAGGCAGGGTTTCGATGTGAATTTCCGCCGGAATAAACGGCGTGGCGTCGGCGCCGCCCACGATGATTTCCCGCACAATGGTGCTGCTGATATGCGAAAACTCGGGCTGCGAGATCAGGAATACGGTTTCGATGCCGTCGCCCACGATGTGGTTGAGTTGGGAAATCGTTTTTTCATAATCGAAATCGGAGGCATTGCGCAGGCCACGCAGCAGGTACCGGGCGCCGATGCGCTGGCAGTAATGCGCCGTCAGGTTCTGGAAAGAATCGACGCTTACCTGCGGGTATTTGGCAAATACCTGTCGCAGCCACTCCATGCGTTGTTCGAGCGGAAACAGGTATTTTTTGGTAGAATTGATGCCTACCGCCACGATGATTTTGTCGAAAAGCGGCAGTGCGCGCCGCACCAGGTCCACATGGCCGACAGTGATGGGGTCGAATGAACCCGGGAAAACGGCAATTTTCATATCGAGTGGGTTTGAAATCGGCCGCAAAGTTGAGGCTTTTGTACGGAAAGACAAACAATGCCCGCAGAGTGTTTACGCGGGGATGGTGAAAGCCGGTTCAAGCCGGACGAAAGAGCGGGTCTTTTGGCCTCAATAATCTGATAACGAATAGTTTATATTTAAACTAATGCTACGCAAAACTGCACTGTATTAAAAAATTAGTACCATACATTGTTTTGTGTTTTCAATCGAACGGCTACCTTTGACCCGAACAAAAATCATTTTTAACTATCTGAAATCATTATGAAAAAACTGTTTTTCACCCTTGCCATTATGTTCGCGTGTTTCGCGGCATTTTCCCAGGCTAACTACAAGTCTGCCATCGGTCTCCGACTCGGCTACCCGGCTTCGATCAGCTTTAAAACGTTTGTAAACGAAAAAGGCGCGTTCGAGGGCTTTCTGGGCTATCGCCGGTATGCTTCCTATGTCAACTACCTCACTGTTGGTGCGTTGTACGAAGTGCACACGCCATTTCCAAGTGTGGAAGGACTGGGTTGGTACTACGGTGGTGGCGCCAGCGCTATTTTCTGGAACTACGACGATACTTACTTCATCAATGACGACTACAATAGCCTCAATATCGGTATCATGGGCTGCCTGGGTCTTGATTTCAAATTCCCCAATGCACCTGTGAACCTGTCTGTTGACTGGGTGCCAACGTTCGTTATCGGTAGCGCCTATAACGACGGTTTCCGTGGCGATGCAGGCGCACTGAGCGCTCGTTACACGTTCAAATAGGGCTGTGTATCCGGAATTTTTCGGAAAGGCTACTTCACCATTTGGTGGGGTAGCCTTTTTTCGTGTTTCGTGTTTAGGTTTTCGTGTATCGGATGGTAAGTCAAAACAATTCTACCTTTACGACCCTACTCCCGGGAATTAATTTACCACCCAAAATCCCAAACACAACACACCAAACACTACCATGCAAGATCCAAAACCCTGGAAGGTGCTCGACCGCCGCTATGTACTCGACCGACGCCCCTACATGTACCTTCGGGAAGATACCGTGTTGCTGCCCAACGGCGCCCGCATAGACGATTTTTTCGTATTCGAATATCCAGATTGGGTCATGACGCTGGCCATCACTAAAACGGGTGAGTTCGTGCTGATCCGGCAATACCGGCATGGCATCGGCGCGGTGTTTTACGAACTGGCGGCCGGCGTGGCGGAAGACGCGTACACGCCGCTGGAAAATGCGCAGCGCGAGTTAATGGAGGAAACGGGTTACGGCGGCGGCGAATGGCAACCCTGGATTCAGGCGTCGGCCAATCCTTCCACACATACGAATACCAGCCATATTTTTCTGGCCACCGGCGTGGAGCGGCTCGACGGGCAACAACTGGAAAGCACGGAAGATATCACGGTGCGGGTGTTGCCGGGCAAGGAAGTGCTGCGATTGCTGCGGGCCGGCGAGGTCTTTCAGGCGTTACACTCGGCAGCGCTGTGGCGGTATTTTGCGGAATTCGGAATGCCGGAATAAAAGTGCGAAGTGCGAAGTCGGCAGTGCGAAGTCGGTTTATTGCTCGTTCAAATTCACCTGCAAATCAGCCTTGTACATACCATTGTCGCGCCCGATAGACAAGGAGTGCTGGGAAGGGTACAGCAGATCCAGTTGTCGTTTCACATTTTTGAGGCCGATGCCGCCGGTACCGTTTGGAGCGGGTTCTACATCGCTGTCGACGGTGTTGTGCACCTGAAATTTCAACTGATTGTTCTCCAGCGTCAGGAGAATACGAATAATCACATCTCCGGTAGTAGCGCCGGCGCCGTGTTTGAAACTGTTTTCCACGAAAGGCAGCAACAGCAAGGGCGAAATGGAGGCATGCGGGTTGTCGATCACCTCCTGGTAATCCACCGTGAGGCGCTGGTTGTAGCGCAGTTTTTCCAGTTCAATGTAATCGCGGATCACCTTGGCTTCGTCGGCCACTGCAATACGTGGCGCGCGGCATTCGTACAGCACGAAACGCATGATTTTCGAGAGCATCATGATGGCGTCGGCGGTTTTGTCCGACTTTTTGCGGGCCAGCACGAAAAGGTTGTTCAGGGTGTTGAACAGAAAATGCGGGTTGGTTTGTGCGCGCAAAAAACTGAGTTCGCTCTGGAGTTTTTCGCTGATGAGCCGTTCCTCCACTTCCTGGCTCTTGTAGCGCAGTTTGATCATTTTAATGATGACCGCAGAGGTAATGGTAATATAAAGGTCGAACACGCAAAGAATGACGCCCTGCGCCCCGAAAAACGCATAAGACCTCGGCTCCACGTACGTAAAGTATCCCCACAGTTGCACCCGGTACAATAACGTGGCGATGGCGAACGACACCACCGACATGAGCACCAGAATGGCCAGTTTGCTGCGGTCGAGGTACAGCGGAATGACGTAATAAAAGATAAAATAGGTAAACGCAAGTTTCACCGGCAGGGAATAGGCCTCCCGGTACATGGCCGGCAAAAGAAAAGAATTGATTTTTTGGCCTTCCATGACGCATACCACCAGACCGTTGAAGAACAGGTAAGCGATCCAGAAAAGTAAGTGGTAGCCGATGCGTATCCAGTTTATCCGTGCCATGCTATTGTTTCAAATTCCGGAGCGATGTTCAGCGTGTACAGCGAACGGTCGCGCAGACGAATTTCCTTGATAGGCATTTCTTCGCCGTCTACGGTACATTGCTTTACAAATGCCGGAAAACCGACCAGGTAAATTTTTACTTTTTTATATGCGGGCTCATAGTTGCCTTCCTTGCGTTGCCGAAGGGTGAAATCGCCGTTGGCGCCCTGCGTTTCAAATATTTTCAGGCTCCACTGATCTTCCTGGTAGCCGTAACCCTCTCCTTCATCCTCATACAAATGGCTGGTTTCCAGGCCGTTTTTGTAATACACGTACAAAGTCAGTTCGTCGACAGGTTTTTCATTTACCCACTGCCGCACCGGATATACCGGCAAAACAGCGCCCTCCCGGATAAAAAACGGGATCTGGTCGGGCATGGTATTGATAAAAACTTCCCCTGCGCATGGCTGGCCTGTCCAGAAATAGTACCAGTTTCCTTTTGGCAGATAAACGCCCTGCCGCTGCACCCGTGCCTGAATAACCGGGCTGACCAGCAGGTGTTCTGCAAAAATGAAATCGCGTTCCTGTTCCCACAGCCTCGGGTCGTTGGCATCCGCAAAAGCCAGGTGCCGCAGCACCGGCGTTCCGTCGAGCGTATGCCGCCACATGGCGGTGTAGAGGCAAGGTAGCAGGCAGTACCTCAATTCGATGGCTTTTTTCGCCGAAGGGGTCCATTTCTCCCCGAAAGACCAGGGTTCCTGGTCTGAAAGTTGTGGAATGAGGGCTTCTTCGGGTGGACTGTCGGGAATGTGAATCGTTTCATCGGGCGCCAGGCCTTCCTCTTCCAGCGGGATCAGGGCATCGCCGGTCACGTGCTGGCCCTTGCTGTGCGTCCGCATGAGCGGGTGAAATACGGCCAGTTGCAGCCAGCGTACGTACAACTCGCCATCGGTGCATCCGGTGAAACCACCGATGTCGGTGCCGCAGAACGAAAAGCCGGAAACCGACAGGCGCTGACACTGAATATTGGCGATTTGCAGGTGCTCCCAGTCCGACACGTTGTCGCCCGTCCACACCGCCGAGTAGCGCTGCCCGCCGCTGAACGAAGCACGGGTAAGCAGGAACGGCCGTTTTTCGGGCCGTAATTGCCGGAAACCGTCCCACGACGCGCGACTCATCTGCTGCCCGTAAATATTATGCGCTTTGCGGTGACTGCACGCGTTGCCGTCGCCGTGGTGCATCGCATGGTCGGGCAGGGTTTTGTGGTGCACGTGAAAGACGGCGGGTTCGTTCATGTCGTTCCAGAAACCGCTCACCCCCTGGTCGCGGTACATTTCGGCATACAAACCGCCCCACCATTCCCGCACTTTCGGGTCGGTATAATCCGGAAATGCGCAGAAACCGGGCCACACGGGGCCTTTGGCGATGTCGCCGTCGGCTGTGCGTATGAACATGCCCAGTTCGAGCCCTTTTTTGTAAATATCGTAGGACGGATCTTCCTTGATGCCCGGATCGATCATGAGCACCGTTTCAAAACCCTGTTCACGCAGGTCGCTGATGAGGCGTTTCGGGTTGGGGAAATGGTCGGCATTCCAGGTAAAACAGCGGTAGCCGTCCATGTAGTCGATGTCGAGGTACAGGGCGTCGCAGGGAATGGCTTCGGCACGGAAGCGGTCGGCGATTTCCCGGACCTTGCGGTCGGGGTAATAACTCCAGCGGCACTGGTGGTAGCCCAGGCTCCAGAGGGGCGGCAGTTCGTGAACGCCCGTCAGGCGCGCATATCCACGGGCAACGTTATCGAGTTCCGGACCATAGATAAAATAGTAATTCATTTCACCGCCCTCCGCCGAAAAACGGGTGGTGCCGGTGTCGGTGCTGTTGAAATCGAAATGGGTACGGAACGTGTTGTCCAGCACAATACCGTATGCGACACCCTGGTGCAAGGCATAATAAAAGGGTACGGCGCGGTACATGGCATTGTGGTCGCGGCCGAAGGCATAGGAATCGGTGCACCAGTTTTCGAAATATTTTCCGGCCAGGTTGGTGCTGCAGGCTTTATCGCCCAGGCCCATAAAAACTTCTTTCCGGTGGCATTTTTTTTCGATTTTCAGGTCGCACCAGCCATGCATCACGGTTCTTTTGGCTGCATAACCACTTTCGTCTTCACAAAGGATGCGGTCGTCGAGGTCGTAAATGCGTACCCGCAAACCGGATTTTGTGACCACCACCTGCAGGCGCTCCGACACGAGTACGTAGTCATTGTTGTTTTCATTCAGCGTAACGACTACTTTTTCCGGCTGAAAATCCGGAGCAAGTGCGTAGGAAAAATCGGGTGCAAAAGTCCCGTCGGGCGAGTACCGGAAACGGATAATGCCGCTTGTAAGCACCTGTATGCGCAGGGTAACGTTGTTTTTACAGACAAATTCGTAGGCGCCGTTGTGCCAGCGGACATTGCCGATTTCGTCGGGCGTTACCAATTGAAATACGTCTTCGTATCGTTCGCTGACGCTGGCATCTGCCCAGGCGATGCTGGAAGGTGGGGGAGGCGCTACTGCTGGGGTTGGTTTTTCGGGGATCGGTTTCATGCGTTTTGCTGCCACGTACAATTCATTTTCCGGCAAAAGTCCTTCGTTTTTTCCACAAAAGAAAGGGCGGACCATATGGCCCGCCCTGATTTTCACCTTTATAAATTGGAGAAATGTTTATCAGAACATCCAGGTTGCCTGAAGTACGAACCTTCCCGGATTGGTCGAATTGGTGTTATTAATCACATTGAGAGGATCATTTATACCGGCGGAACTATTCTCTAAAGCATCCGCTTTTGTCCGGAAAGCGATATTTTCCAGGGGTATACGCCAGAAAGCGCCCAGTTCAGCATGTCGGCCCAACTGTATGCCGAGTCCACCCTGGTAGTGAAACTGCCAGCGCGGTAATTCACTGGTGGCTACCCGGCTGGCACGTTTCTGCGACGAGTCCGAGGTCAGGGAAATTGCCTGATTATTGATATAATTCTGTTCCGTTGTCTGACCCAGGAAAGTGTAATTCAGGGCGAATCCCGAATACAACCGCAGCCGGCTTACCGGTTGCCACCAGAGCATAAGCGGCATATCGATCTGATGCAGTTTGCGCAGGGGAACATAAACGTAATTAAGCGCAAGGTCTTCCGAAGAGAAGTTTCCACCACCGGAAGATGTACCGGGTTGGTAATTGTTGTTGCCCGTATACAGTCCCGTCGCATTGGCATAATCGACCGACTCTACCGCCACAACGGGCTGGTTGTTGGAAGAAGTCCGGTAGCGGGTGTACATGCCGGAAGCACGCAAACCCCATTTGCGGGCAAATCGAAAATCGGCGCTTAAGCCCGCCGAAAGTCCGTTCAAACTGGAAAATTGCTCGGTTGAAGCGGCGGCTGTAATGCCGAACGACCATTTCTTTGCACCCGGAGCCTTCACAATGTTGTTTTCAACCGGAATAATGGAAACCGGCGGAGGTGCTTGCGTGGCTGCACGTTCCAGCGTGACAGGTGGAGGCATCTGCGTCAGCGGAGAAAGCACGTCTATGGGATTTTCTGCTGCGGAGGCGACATCGGTAGTTGTTTCAGCGGCGGCTATTGCAGCATCTGTAGCCTGCACAGAGGAGGGAACAGCGGTTTCACGTGCGTCATTACCAATTCCTTCAGCAGGGTTGTCGGGTATTACGATGGCCGGTAAATTGCAGCGCGTCTTGTCTTCACCAATCGTTGCGGGGGCGTAGGCCGCACTCAAAGCAGCCGCGTTTTGTGGCTGATTTTCAGCGCTTTTACCCGATACCTGCTGATTCGCATCGCCGGAAGAGGGTGAAGCCGGTAAAGGCGTATGCGGCTGATTGTCTGTTGTTTGCACTACCGGACGCTCATTTTTCGGCATTAATTCATGTGCCGGAAGGGGCGCAACGGAAGGTGTAGTGCCTGACCGCCAAATGGCCTGACCGCCCCAGATAGCCAGGGGCAGCAGGAGCAATCCCGTCCACCACCATACAAATGGGCGTCGTTTTCGCTCGGCCGGCATCTCCCGGTCGAGGACCTGTTGCATCGATTGCCAGCCCTTGTCGGCAAGTTTCTTTTCCTGTTCTTCTCTCATGTCGCAGTTTTTACTTGAGGGCCCTGGTTGTTTTTGTTAGGATAATAATGTGCCAGCAATTCACGCAGTTTTTGTCGGGCGGTACTGAGGTGCCATTTGGAAGTGCCTTCGCTCATTTCCAGCGACTGGGCAATTTCCGCGTGGGAATACCCCTCGATCGCATACAGCCGGAAAACTTCCTGCGATACGGGAGGTAAGGATCGGACGGCTTTCAGGATGTCTTCTTCGTAAAAGACTTCATGGCTGCTTTCCTGTACGGGTTTGTCGTGGTCTTCCAGCACCAGGAAATGCAGATATCGCGCATTGTCCCGGTAATAATCGGCCATACTGTGGTACACCAGCCTCCTGATCCAGCCTTCCAGGCTGCCCTTGAAACCGAACGTGTGTATTTTTTTAAAAACCCGCAGGAATCCGTTGTTCAAAATTTCCAGCGCCGTGTCGTCGTCTTTGGTATAACGGCGGCACATCCGGAGCATTTCAGGGAAAAACCGACGGTAGAGTACCTCCTGGGCACGCCGGTCGTTGGCGGCACAGCCTGCCACCAATTCCGCTTCCGTGTGATTTTTATGATTGAAAATGCTCATTCAGCAGCTTGCCAGATTTGATTGGTCGTAAATGGTATGATGATGATAAAGTAAAATGATCGCAGGATAAGTTGCATCGTTTCGTGCTTACAAAAGCAAACCTACACCGAATTCGATCCTTTTTTTCAGGTAAACGTCGGTTCCCTTTGCGCCGCCCCAAGCGGATTGATCCCATTCCAGCGTGAGTTTTTGCAGGCGGATGCCCAGGTAGGTCACGAAATGATTGCCAATGCGGTAACCAAGTTGCCCCTGCGCCATCCAGCCGCCTTTCCAGTTTTGGTTATTGCCGCCGCCCCACCAGTCGATAATGGCCTGGTCCTGCTTTCCAATGGCCGAAATGCCGACGCCAATGGCGTAAAACGGTGCAATGCGTTGCCGGGTCAGGTATCCGCGTGTTTCCACAAACACAGGCACCACCACGGGGTCGAGGTCGCCCGGGCCGTAGTTTTCCAGCCCAATGCCTGCGCCGACGCTCACCAGACGATTCAACCGGAATCCCGAACTATGCTGCAGGGAATAACCGTTCTGGATATTCCCGAACATCAGGGAAACGCGGCTGCAATGGTACCAGCCATGCTCTTTAAAATCGTATTCGCGTTCTCCGCGCAGTTTTGCGCCGCCCTTGCATTCCTGAACGACCCGCCGTACGGCGTTGCTTGGAATATCCATTTTGGCGCCGCTCCAGGTCGTTATGGAAAGCATGCCGTTCAGGTCGTACTTTGAAATGGTACCCCTGAAAATGGAGCCGCCTTTCATATAAACCACGTCCTGGCAACGGATACTGTCCTGCGCATGAAGCGCAAGGGTGAATAATGATAAAATGTTGAATATCAGTATTTTGCGGAACATAATTTTACTTTAAAAATGACTGATACCGATTTTCGGCACCCTTTTTTCGGTAGCACGGCTTTCAAGGCGTCGGGAGAAGGGCCCTTGAGGGCCCTTTTGTTTTTCATGCTATAACGGCCATCAATGGCCTCGTCCCGACGGCTTAAAAGCCGTACTACCGACAGGTAATTATCTCACAACAGGCATCAGGCTCACCTGGCGCGGATTGGCCGGATCGCTCACATCGAATTCATAAAAACCGCCGTCGCCGCTCACAAAAATCAGGTCGTCGCTCAACGCGATCACATCGTACGTAATGATGTTGCTCAGGTGCGCAATTTCTTTCAGGTCGGCAGGATTTGATTTGTCAAATATCTTCAGGCCGTTGTCGCACACGAACAGGTGTTCGTTCGTTACGGAAAGGCCCATCGGGCGGGTCATGGGGTACGTTTTTGTCAGCGTAGCAGTCGGCAGGTTGGTGATGTCGATCACGTCCAACTGGTTGAACGTACCGTTGCAGGTAGTGCCGTCGTGGATGGTGACGTAGGCATTGTTGTCGTCGCAAACCACCGGATCGCAGCCGTTGGCATGGCTGAATGCCGTTTCCATGACCGGATGTGCCGGATTGCTGGCGTTGAAAATGAATACGCCCGTTTGAGAGCCGAGGAAAAGGCGGCCTTTCCAGGGGAAAATCGTTTCGATGTTCCAGCCGGCATACATGGAATCTACTTTAGATGGGCAGGTCGGGTTCTGGATCGACCAGCTGCGCAGCATGGAGTTGTCGACCGTGTACAGGTAATCGTCCTGGATAGCGAAACGTGCGTACGATCCTGCAATCCCGGCCGAAATGGCTGCGCTGTTTTGGGTAGCGAAGCCACCTTGTGAAGAATTAGCAAAAGAACTGGTCAGGTTGACCGCCATATCTGCCTCCGCGAAAAACACGCCTCCGCGCCGGAACCAGGGCTGGTTCCAGTTTTCGTCGCCACACGAAATTTGTTCGGTCACCTCAGTCGGCTTGTATTCTGTGATGTAACCTTGTCCGGGCACAAAACCCAGCATATAAAACGCATCCTGTTGGGTACAAATCACTTTAGGAGATGATACATCCGAAATATCGATCGTCAGCAGGTCGACGTACTGATCGGCGTACAGGTAGTCGCCCTGAATAGCCATATCCACGTTGCCCGGAATTTTCCAGAAAGCGATATTCTGCGGATTGGAAGGATCGCTGTTGTTGATGACGTGAATACCTTCCTGTAATTCGTTGATAAACAGGTATGGGCCGTAGGCATAAATTTTTCCCGGCTTTTGCAGGGACCTGGGCGCTTCGGCGCTGACGCCTACCCGGAAATCGGCGGGTAGTTTGTAAACCGGATCAAAACGCACGTACGTGCGGGTAGAGGTACATTCGTCGCGGAGACAGCCGGCCAGGGTAGAAAGCACGAGGCCGACAATTGCAAAGCGGATCAACGGAAAGTATTTCATGAAGGAATGGTATGTTTGACTGGTTTGAAAGATAGGATGGGCCCAATTTACCCCGATAGACCGCAAAATTTACAGACAGGGTTGGCAACAAGCGTGTAATTTTTCAAAGTACTGCTTTATTTTTGCAGTGCATTTACCTAAGTCATTGAAAATCAAAACATTTTGTAAATATGTGGACGCTCTTAACCGGATTTGAAAACCTCACCAAAGAAGAAATTGACGCGCTGGTAGAAGCGCCTGCACTGATCACGATCCTGGTAGGCGCTGCCGACGGCGACCTCGACAAGGAAGAACGTGTGTGGTCGGAGCGGCTATTGCGCTCCCGAACGTACAACAACCCGAAAGCGCTCAACGAATTTTACCGCGTCGTGGTGGAAGGATTCTGGATGAAAGTGCATTCCGAAATGGCGCATTCGCCCGAAGATCCGGAAACGCGCAATGCCGAGGTTTCCAAAAGGCTGGAACGAATCAACCCGATCCTGGCAAAACTGGACAACCAACTTGCCGCCGACCTCTACAAGGGTTTTCTCGGCCTGGCTGAAGAAACGGCCGAAGCCTCCGGCGGTTTCCTGCGTATCGGCGCCATCAGCGCCGTGGAAGCACGGTGGATGAAACTGCCGATGCTGACGCCGGTGGTGTCGGCGCATCCGAAACCGGTGGAGCCGGAAGAAGATGACTGGAAAGAGGACAAGGATTTGTGATAATCTGCCGTTCGGCTTCGCCTCTCGCAGATGAATGGGGACGCGGATTCTGCGGATCTGGCGGATTAAAACGGATTTTGACTATGATTTTAAGATGATTTATATGATGGCCATGATTACGATCTCATTTAATCATGGCCATCATATAAATCATCTTAAAATCATAGTCAAACAAGTGGCCGTCAGACCACTTAAAAATCTATTTTAATCCGAAAAATCAGCGTCTCCATTCACGCCGGGAATCGCCTCAATCAATCGTCGTACGTATTCTTTTTCGGGCTTTTCGTACACCACGTCAGGGAATCCGACTTCCTCTACGCGGCCCTGGTTCATGATCAGCACCCGGTCGCACATTTGTTTGATCACGCTCAGGTCGTGGGAAATAAACAGGTAGGTCAGGCCGAATTTTTCCCGCAATTCCATCAGCAGGTTGAGTACCGTAGCCTGTACCGACACGTCGAGTGCCGACACCATTTCATCGCAAATCAGCAGACGGGGCTGGAGTGCCAGTGCGCGCGCTACGCAAATACGCTGGCGTTGCCCGCCGGAAAATTCGTGCGGATACCGCTGAAAATGGTCCGCCTGAAGCCCCACCGTTTCGAGTAGTTCGATGGTTTTTTGGCGCCGTATCCGGTCGTTTTCGTATAAATGATGCACCTGCATGGGCTCCATAATCGCGTCGCCGATATTCATACGCGGATTGAGCGAAGCGTAGGGGTCCTGAAAAACGACCTGGATTTCGCGGCGGAAAGGCTGGAAATCTTCCGGAGTCAGATCTTGCAAATCTGCACCTTTATATATGACCTCACCAGAATATGCGTCGGAGAGCCGGGCAATAGCGCGTCCCAGGGTGGTTTTTCCGCAGCCCGATTCGCCGGCCAGCCCGAACGTTTCACCGGGAAATACATCGAAACTTACATCGTCCACAGCGTGCAACCACTCTACGGGTTGGCCGAGCCAGTTTTTCTTTTTCGGGTAGCGCACCTCCAGATTTTTGACTTGCAGCAAGGGTGCATGCGCGTACAAAGCCGATTGTCGCGCCGCCGTTTCGGATCCGGTAACCACTTTTGCCTGAAAATCCTTGTTTTCCAGAAAATCCGGCACCGTAGGCATCCGCTGCAAACGCCGGTGCAGGGAGGGGCGGCAGGCCACCAGTCCGCGGGTGTACGGGTGTTGCGGATCGTGCAGTATTTGTCGGGCAGGTCCTTCTTCCACGATTTTTCCCCGGAACATGACGGCTACACGATCGCATATTTCGGAAATGACGCCCAGATCGTGGCTGATAAACAGCATGGAAAGCCCCGATTCTTCCCGCAATTCGCGCATCAGGTCGAGAATGGCTTTTTGCACCGTTACGTCGAGGGCTGTCGTTGGCTCATCGGCGATCAGTATTTGCGGATTGCACGACATGGCCATGGCGATCATGACGCGCTGTTTTTGTCCGCCGCTGATCTGATGCGGGTAGGCATTAAAAATACGTGCCGGATCGGGTAATTTTACCCGTTCGAACAGCTGCAGGGTAGCGTTTTTGGCGGCTGCATAGTCCATTTTACGGTGCAGTTGGAGCGCTTCCGTCACCTGGTGGCCGCAGCGAAACACAGGGTTCAGGGAAGTCATCGGCTCCTGAAAGATCATCGCAATGTCGGCGCCGCGGATGCGCTGCATGGCAGGGTCGGGGAGTTGGAGCAGATCGACCGCAGTTTCGTTCTGATAATACAGGATTTCGCCGCCGCTGACATGGGCAGGCGGCGTGGGGAGCAACCGCATGACCGACAGGGCCGTGACCGACTTGCCGGAGCCGGATTCGCCCACGATGCCGAGCGTTTCGCCGCGGTCGAGTTGCAGTGAAATGCCGTCTACCGCACGTGTGACACCCGACTCGCCGAGAAAGTCGATGGTTAAGTTCTTGATTTCTAGCAGTTTGGACATCCTACATCGTCAGTTTGCAAAAGCCGTCTTCCCAGTGGATCTTCACTTTTTTTCCTTTTTGCATCCAGGCTACCAGTTCGGCACCCATGAGTTCGGCGCGCCAGCCGACGAGCAGGGAATGGTCGAAGTCGTCGCTGCCCGATTTCAGGCGGTTGAAATCGCCTTTCGGAAATAACAATGCAGCGCTGATTTCATGTTCGATGCACTGCTTTTTTACAAAATGGTACAGCAGTTCCATGGTCCATTCGCGCTCCGGATTTTCCGGCAGGGGTTTGGGCAGGCTTTCCAGAAACGCCGTTTCCTCTGCCGTCGCTTTTTCGCGCCAGAGCGCCTGCCAGGCATCGAGGTTCTTTTTCCAGACGCCCTCCGACAGGGTGCGGTTGGAGCGGAAAGCGTTGGGGCCGTCTTTTGTGGAGCGCAGCACCGTGCTGATGTGGCGGCTCTGCAACACCTGCTCTCTCGGAATATTGAGTTCGATGGCCCGCTGCACGCGCCACTGGTACAGGCGCATCAGGAACACTTTTTCCTTGAAGTCGATGTAGTGCACCAGGTCGCTGGCCAGCAACTCCTTGTTCGGGTCGTTGATGTAAAAACTTTCGCTTTCCCATTTGCGGTTTTCCTCGCGCGACCAGCCTTCGCGCTGGTGTTTGGCGAGTTTGCGCGTAAGTTTTTCATGCAGCGCGGGCAGGTATTTTACGTCCTCCACGGCGTAGTTGATTGCTTTCTGGTCGAGCGGACGAACGGCCCAATCGGTAACGGTGTGGCTTTTCGTGAGCGTGACGCGTATTTCCTTTTCCACAATTTTACCGAAACCCGCCGGATAATTGTAGCCGACGAAGCCGGCCGCAATCTGCGTATCGAACGTGTTGGATGGCACCGTGCCGAACAGGGTGTACAGTAACCGGTAGTCGTTGTCGCCTGCGTGGGTAATCTTGAGCACCTTCGGATCGGCTACAATTTGCAAAAAAGCGTCGAGAT
>ENA-UOWO01001707-UOWO01001707.1-activated-sludge-metagenome-genome-assembly--contig:-NODE-1707-length-28660-cov-5.563678_pt1 | contig 28660 bp, 31 predicted proteins | sample MGYA00238148_ERZ761564 | MGnify/ENA primary metagenome ERZ761564 (study PRJEB28885, sample SAMN05720194) | activated sludge metagenome | isolation source: Anaerobic digester | place: USA...
TTGAAATGGCTGTGAAGATGCGGCCTACTGGCGGCAGGACAAAAAGACCCCGTAGAGCTTTACTACAACTTGGCACTGATGGTGCGTACGGAATTGTTTAGTATAGGTGGGACTCTTCGCCCTTGTGGCGTAGAGAACAGTGAAATACCACTCGTTTTGTACACATTATCTTACCTGACCCTGATGCATACTCAGGGAGAGACACTGTCTGGTGGGTAGTTTGACTGGGGAGGTTGTTTGCTAAAGAGTAACGCAAACGCGCAATGGTACCCTTAACGCGGATGGAAATCGCGTTGGAAGTGCAATAGCATATGGGTGCTTAACTGTGAGGCATACAAGCCGAGCAGAAGCGAAAGCTGGTTATAGTGATCCTCGTGCGTTTTGTGGAAGACGCCGGGCTTATCGGATAAAAGCTACCTCGGGGATAACAGAGTCATCGCACCTAAGCGTCCCTAGCGTCGGTGCGGTTTGCTACCTCGATGTCGGCTCATCGCATCCTGGAGCTGAAGAAGGTTCCAAGGGTTAGTCTGTTCGCCTATTAAAGCGGTACGCGAGCTGGGTTCAGACCGTCGTGAGACAGGTCGGCCTCTATCCGCCGTCAGCGTTCGATGATTGAGGGAATTTGCCCCTAGTACGAGAGGATCGGGGTGAGGAAATCCCTAGTGTTCCTGTTGTCCCTATCAAGGGCAGTGCAGGGTAGCTACATTTCTGTTGGATAATCGCTGAAAGCATCTAAGCGAGAAGCCACTCCCAAGATTAGTCATCGCAACCCTGAATTTATTTCAGGGTTAGTAGACACGTAGGAGACCACTACGTTTCTTCTTTCCTTCGGGAGAGAAGAATATAGGTTGCCGGTGTAAGTCCCGTAAGGGATTAAGCCAAGCAATACTAAAAGTCGATTGAACATTTTTAACGTCAAGTCCAGTTAGGAAAAAATTTATGCCGCGAAACTTGTGCAGAATACTCTTCACCTTTTAGCGTATTCGCTCTACGGAGCCCCGCCGACGGCGGGGCGAAGTAAAGCGTTACGACTAAGCGCTGAGTTCTGGTCTCTGGAGCGGGGTGGTCCCAACTCTTCCCTTCCCGAACAGAGTCTTGAAACGCCCCAGCGCCGACAATACTTATAGGAGCAATTCTTTAGGGACGATAGGTCGAGGCCAGAACTCAGCGCTTTTTTAATTAAAACCCATACTCTTCAAACTTGTTTTCCAACGGATTTCCCTGGCAGTAGTAGGCTTTTATTTTTCCAGTATCAAAAATAAAAGCCGAGTAAGTGCAACACTCTTCCTCTTCTTTGGTGGTGCAAATAGCAGTGTGTTTTTCGGCATTTTTTCTGTCTCTTAAAAGGTTTTTAAAATCTTCTAAACTATTTGCAGTGGTGATTAACTCACTAGCTCTATCAAAATGATCTTTTGACCACTGCTCAAAATTTGGATCAGTATCAAAACTCAAATTTCGATTAGGTAACTTGATAAAATGATTGGTTTTTACCATTGGTTCGGTAATCTTTTCCACAAAGTATTGTTCTGGAACTGCCTCAATCCCAAAACACTCATTTTGGTCAGCGACGAACATATTTCCCCCAATTCTGGGATTGAATCCTTTAATAATTTCAACTGCTTCGTGAGCAGTTGCCGCTTCCAGAATTAAACGCACGTATGGTCTGCGAATGTAGCTGATTTGGTTTTCTGCCACGCCCACAAATGTGGAAATATATGCCACTCCTTTTTCATTGATTCCTCCGTAATAGCCATCTTCGCGGAGATTGGGATTTTGTATGATTAGTTTTTGGAACTTGTCAGTTTTTGAGTTGAAAAGTTTGAGCTCATCGTCCCATCTCATCCAAGGTACAGGATCTCTGGTTTTAAGCAAAAACCAAGTATTACCGAGTTTTTTCGCTGCGGTGGTGCACATGATTTAAATTGTAGCATGCGTTACGACGAACGATCTTTGTCCCTTTTAGTATATTTTTTCTTTACACTTGGTCTCAATAATTTAACGCAACGGATAGAATATCCGGATGCAACAAAAATATAGACGACTTAACGAATGGGAGCGTGAAGAAATCAGCCTTTGTTTAGCACAAACAACGAGCTTTGCCCTGATCGCACGAAAGTTGGGGCGGGAAACCAGCACCATCTCCAGAGAACTACGGCGAAACAGTGTCAAAACTGGGTATCGACCAATATCTGCTCATCGGATGAGTCAGAGAACTGCTGCTTCAAGACGTGCAGGAAAAAGAAAACTCATATTACAACAGGAACTACAACACTATGTGCTCGAGAAACTTAAACTGAAATGGTCTCCAGATGAGATTAGTGATCGTCTCAGGGTAGAATATCCTTTAGATATGACCATGAGAATCTCTGCAGAAGCAATTTACCAATTCATTTACGTGTTACCAAAAGGAGAACTGAAAAAAGCTTTGCTTAAGTCACTACGACAGGAGCGAGCGCATAGGAGAAAACAAGAACGAAGTAAGGATGCAAAAAACCGTGGAAAAATCAGTGAAATGATTTCTATAGAAGAGCGACCTGCAGATGTCGAAGATCGCAGTGTACCCGGACACTGGGAAGGAGACTTAATTTTAGGCAAATACAAAACAAGTGCGCTGGCTACTCTAGTAGAAAGAACCACGCGCTACACCATATTAGTACCGCTGACAGCCAAAGATGCTGGTAGTGTCAGAGAGGCCCTAGCTAGAGAGTTTAAACAATTGCCGAAGGAGTTAGCTTTGAGTCTCACCTACGACCAAGGAAAAGAAATAAGTCAACACAAACAATTCACCGTAGACACCAATATTCAGGTATACTTTGCCCATCCCTCATCACCTTGGGAACGAGGAACAAATGAAAATACTAACGGACTGATTCGACAGTATTTTCCTAAAGGAACTGACTTCACCACAGTCAGCGCTGAGGAGATCAAGCATGTTGAACGAGAGCTCAATGATAGACCAAGAAAGGTGCTTGGATACTTAAAACCAATAGAAGTTATACAAAAAATCGTTGCGTTAAATTATTGAGACCAAGTGTAAAGAAAATTAGAGTCAAAATTGGGTGGGTGCAGTAGCATTGTTCTTTACGGTACTTTTTCTATTTATATAAATCTGTATATACGAATTTATATAAAGAAAAATCGGGTCAAAACGTGGAGAGCAACTCTTTTTCAACAAACGGAGGAGAAATATTTAGAGATTTTATAGGTATCTTTTATTTTTCAAACTGAAACGAATTGAGGATTTGTTTGACAGTTTCCAGATATCCTTGGTTGGTTGGATCAACGGTGCTATCTACAATCTCCACCACCCATTCTTTACTTGGTGATTGGAGATAAATATTCTTAAATGTGCCCATTCCTTGAACGACAAAATAGTAACCCTGATAGTTGTTATACGAAATTTTTGTTCTAGGGATAGCAATCTCTCCATTTTCTTGAAACATGACTATTTGTTGATCAACATACTCTTCTAAAGCTAGCCCTTCAATTTTAAACGGCAGTGAAAAATTGAGCGAGATACCGTCGTAAAACTCGGTGTTAGCATTTTGAGTTGGTCCCCAAAAGGAGAGCTGAACGACATTTTCTTCTGTTAGCTCAACGTAAGATGGGTAGCGGAAAGAGTAGCCAACTTGTGCGCTTGAGTAAGTTTTCCATTCAGGGGGTTTAGTCAAGTTGTTTTCAACGACTTGGGTAGGGAGAGGATCTGTGGTAAAGCCTGGGTTGGAGGTCGTTTCGGGGGGTTCACTCAATGGGGTGGTGATTGGTGTTATCGTAGGATACTGATTCTCAGATTGAGAATTATCAATGATCTTAATTTTCTCATAGTATTGATAGGCAAAGAAGAGAAATATGCAAAAAACTGCCACAAACAAACCAACGATAATTAATAGAAACGATTTTGACCGAGAGTTAGTAGACAGCTGATTGCCCGCACCTAATGGATTTTGAACAGTTGGTAACTGATCGATTGGTGATGGGGTAAGTGTGGAGTTTTGGTCTAAAGCTTGTTGTTCATCAAACATGATTTTGTTTGCAACCATTGACTTACTCTCGCTCAATTTCTTTCGCCACCCAGAATGACCAGCCGCCAGCAAGGAGGAAAAACAGACCACCGAAAATCAGAGTCAGAGTAGTGTTGATTACTCCAGATTTGGGTAGTGCGCTGGCGGAGCCAGCGCTCGATGTAGCTATGCCACCCTTGGTGCTTGAACTCGAATCAGTTGCATTAGCAGACTGAGAAGCGGTCAGTGTCACAGTTGGAGTAATTGAGATCGATACTGTGGGAGTAACTGTACTTGAGTTTGCTTCTCCATCTGAACCAGTTGGAATAGGAGTAGGACTTGGTGTTGTGCCATATGGATACTCAGTACCATAGGCTGATGATGTGGGTGATGGGTATGCCTGAGCAAGTTGTGTATCTGCTGGAGCAAATACGGTGAAAGTATGAGTTTTTGTTACCAACTCGTTGGTGTCAGGATCGATATACGAGTACTCGATCACGTGCTCTCCAGGTTCGAGCTGCTTATTAAGTTGAGCAAGATTCAACTCAAACTCACCGTCACTATTGGAAGTGAGGGTTGTTTCAACTTGAGAATCAGAATGAATTTTGATGGTGATACTGACATTGGCTGGGGCAGAACCGACGATAGTGGGTTGTTGAGTGCTAACTTCTTGGTGACCCTCCTGATTCAGATCAATTACCTGTTCAGCGTCATTTATCTCAATTGACTGGGAATTAGCTAACAATTCAGATAATGCCCCTGCCTCAACTACTTGAGTTGGTGCGAGAGTGATTGAGCTTGATGCACTCGGTGAGGGAGTTAGGGTCAGGGTTGCAGATTGTGAGGTTGCTGGAGCTGGAGAAATTGAAGAAGTAGCGATGGTTGCTGTTGGCGTGGGATCTGCGTTCAGTTTACCCGATTCAGTACTGTTACTACCCTGAGATATGCCTTGAGTTTGACCAAGAACTATTTTGAATCCGGACTCGAACTCACCTACAGTGGTTTGTAACGAGCTACTGAGATTGAGCGGGTGACCCTGAATCAGAAAGCCAAGCTCGGAGTCATCGGTGACTATGGCGTACTGCGATCCATCTTTCAACCTGGCATTTGATAAAGGAATGGCCCAACTTCCAGAATCTTGGACTAATTGTGACATCTCTCCTGCTTGATCTAGTTGAACATACACAATACTACCTTTGGCTGGGGCCCCGTTTTGATCAACTACAGAGCCGTAGATGGTTCTGGCATTTGGAGCGTTCGTACTTCTTTTGGTAGTTTTGACCATAAATTTTTCACCGTTGTTATCAAAAAGAGCGCCTTTGCCAGTGCCTACCAAAAAATAATACTCTGTTTCAGGATCAAGCCCAGTTAGGGTAACGTGATGAAGTGGGTACTCGCCAACACTTCCTTGAAGCTGGTCTCGGTCGTCACTGGCTTGCATATCGGTTTTGGTAGTTTGTCCACCTTTGCCAGAACTATCTATTTTGATAAAAGCGCTAGTAGCTGTTTGAGTAGCAAACGAGACTGAGAAGCTTCTTTCGGTTACATTGGTGATTTTGACATTTTGTGGGGTTGTTTCTTCCGTGGCTCGGGGAAGAAACAACCCCGTTCCTTGCTCAAAGATGAAGATGCCAGCGATCAAGCCAATGACAAGTACTCCGACACCCAGGAGTGTGGGAAAACGCATATTTAGGATTGAACGATTTTGATTAAGATTGTTCATAACAACAACACAGAACACCACAAAAACAACACAGCTACTACTTTAGAGAAAAAACTCCTAAATCGCAATGCGAATAAATACCGAAGATATTTATTTTTCAATTACCTGCAATCTTTTTTCTCGAGAGTCTAGGTCATACTCAAAAACTCGTACTTTAAAATTTATTAACTCTTCAACTGTAAAATATTTCTTTTCTGACATCTTAGCGAGAACTTCAGTATTAAAGTAAGGTTTTAAAGGTTTGGTAGCTGCTTGAACTTTTTTTTCAACACTCGACTCAAGTTGGGTAGCAAAAATGACAATCATAGTCCAGATGAAAATACTCAAAGATAGCAAGCTCAACACAATTAAGGCGTATTTTTTTCCCCTGAGTGCTAGTAGTGCTTTAGTATAATTTTGCATTAGTAATAATAAGGTGAGTTAATAGTCATTGTAGCCGAAAGACTTTCTGCCGTTTGTTTTTGTTTTCTAATCGAGAAAGTGATTGAGTTAATAACTAAAACTCGTCGATTATCGATTAAGCTGCCGACAAAATTCTTGATCGAAACATAATCTCCTTCTACTGTCAAACTAAGTGGTTGATTATAAACTTCAAGCTTAGCTTTATCTTTAAATTCAGGAAATGAAGGTAAAGAAAGACTGGTTAGTACCACGTCATTTTCGTAGGCAAGTCGTTCGATTGTTTTGACATCTGTCAATGAGTTATCTGCAGAAGGAAAGGCGGAGTCTAATAGCGAAAGCTTATCTTCCCATGCATAATACTCGTTTTGCGCTGTATTTAGGGAAATAATTTTTTGTTCCAATTTTTCAACAACTTCTTCTTTTTCTGTGATTTCTTTTGATAACTTACCCATGGTAGTAAGTGTGGGTTTGATCGCGAAAAAAGTTAGTGATAAAACCAACACAATCGTCAGGATTAGCTCGAGAGATACACTTGCTACTGGATTTCGGTAGTACTCAGATAGAAAGTTTGTAAATTTTTTATCGTTCATAATTTTTTATTTGGTTGTAGAGGCTTGAAACTGGAAAATATAACCAGTTCCTTCTGGGTTAACAGTGATTTTCCCCACAGACACATTGGCAAAATTGGGTGAAAGCTGCAAATTATTAATTAAATTATTGAATGCTGCTTGGGTTAAGGATTGACCAGATACTACAACTCGGTCTTTTGTGATAGATAATTTTTCCACTGAAACGTCGGCTGGAGTAATCGATGACAGCAAGGCAAATGTGTCAATCAAATTTTGTTGTTTGGTCAGTTCTTCATACTGATCCAATTTGTTTTGAATTAGTACAAACCTTTGCTCAAAATCTCCGTAAGAATCAATTACACTCATCTTTTGAAAAATTGTTCGATTTAGATCAGTAATTTTTCTGTCTAGAGTAAATCTAGTGGCAAAACTGACAATTACCACCAGTTCGGTGAAAATAACCAAGTAACGCCCCACAGATAGAATCCACCTCAGAGCCCTTCCATTAATCGTTTGGAAAAACGGATCCTCAGGCAACAAATTAATATTGATATCTTTGGTTTTGGCAGGCATGCGATTGAATACGATTGTAGCTCAAATCGCAGCTAGAACTCAATACCTAGTTAAACTATGCCGTCGTCCTGAGTGGTTTCAATCATCACTTCTGGAGTCCTTGTGAGTGACTTGCGCCAAGAACCGATCGATTGAAGCACTTTCCGCACTATCTGTAATTCATGAATATTGAGTAAATAAGCCAGATATAGATAAACCAATAAGCCAATGGTGCTGGTAACTACTGTCAGACCAATTAGTTCAATAGTGCGCGAAGTTTCAAACACAAGCTCGTCAAGGACTTTGAATGGCAGATAAAGAAATACTGACATCAAAAATGCGGCCACAAGCATCTTGGCTTGTGGCACAAATAAATTTTTCGTAGTAAAGTTGCCGATTTTTCTCTCAAGAAAAATCACGAAAAGACTCAATTCAAGCACAGCAGTTAGTGAAATAATTGTTGCAATTCCGTTTATTCCTAGAGAGGAGAATTTAATAATTACGAAACAACCTACCAAGTAAAAAAATGTGGTGAGTAGCGCGATCAAAAATGGAGTTTTGGTGTCTTTAAGGGCATGAAAAGCCCTGATCATTAGTTGTACTAGACATTGAGCAACAATTGAGAGGGCGACAATGGCGACTGCTTTGCCAGTCGCCACAGTTGTTTCCCACGGCAGGTTATGGGCACCAAAAACCAACCTGACAACTGGAATACGGAGTATCAAGAGCAGCACAGATGCGGGAAAAGCAAAAAAAGCAATTTGGTGAAGTGAGGTTGTCAACAATGAAGTAAACTTTTCTAAATCTTTCTCTCTAGTTTTTTCCGATAAAAATGCCAACGAGGCTTGGCCAATAGGTACCCCAAACAATCTGATAGGGATGGTCATTAATCTCATAGCCAGGCGAATAATAAAAAAGCTGAGATTACCTAGCGAGGTGGCAAAAAATCCCAAAGACAGGTTTTGAATTTCGCTAACGGCGAAAGTTGCTACTCTGGGCGGCATCATTGCCAACAATTTTTTGACACTGTTGATTTTCAGATCAATTATCAAACGATGGCGATAGCCGATTTTGTTAATAGCCGGCAGTTGTACCCCCATATGAATCACTGCTCCAAGCACTACGCCCACTCCAGCGGAGTAAATTCCTAATCTCTCGTAGAGTAAAACAACTCCCAGCATGATTCCCAAGTTGTAGAGAATGGGGGCAACTGCCGGTAGGACGAATCTTTGATAAGACTGAAGCATTCCGGAAAAAAAGTTAGAGATGGCAAAAAACAATTGAGCCACTAGCATTATTCGAGTCAAGTTGACGATGATGGTAATTTGCTCAGGTGTAATAGCGTTACCAGTCCGCCATAAAGTAATCGGGTAAGCTAACCAATAAGTGATTGCACTAATCACAATAAATGCTAATAAAATTAAGTTCATTACACTCGAAGTCATAGCAAAAGCTGAGAGCTCGGACCTACCTTTTTCGTCGGTAAAGATAGGAATGAAGGCTGCCGAAAGAGCACCAAGAACAAGCAACTGAAACAGTGCGTCTGGGATTTGAAAAGCGATTTGAAAGGCTTCTAAGGCTTGTTGAGAAGCAACTTCATCAAAAAAATAGGTAATCAGCAATCTTTCTCTAACTAATCCAATTAGAGAAGAGAGCACATTTGCTGCGGTAATGACAAACGCAGCCGACAGAATACTAGTTTGTTGTTTTTCCAACCAGGAGTTGTTAAGCAAAATCTTAGGTAGAGTAAAATGAGGTAGCATGGTATAATCCAACTTCTTTAGAGCACTCGATAAATCTTTAAAAAAGTAAGGATATTGTATTCTACAAAGGAAAAAATTGTTATGCCAATTCTAGCTAACGCCAAAAAAGCTTTAAGATCTACTCAGCGTAAAACAAAGTACAATAACTTGGTTTCAGCTCGAATGCGCAGTAGTCTGAAGAAAATTGTGACACAGCCCACTGCCGATAACTTGAGTGAAGTTTTTTCGGATGTGGATAAAGCACTCAAACGTAATTTAGTTCATCGCAACAAAGCAGCCAGAATTAAATCTAGGGCGAGTAAGCTTCTGCATCTCGCCAAATAAGTGTGAACAAAGTTCGCAACTTCTCTATCATTGCTCATATTGATCACGGTAAGACAACTTTGACCGATCGGCTGTTGCAATTGACGAAAACATTGACCCCAGCAATGGCCAAGCAGGAGCGAGTGATGGATAGCAATCCCATCGAGCAAGAACGGGGTATTACCATTAAGTTGGCGCCGGTGAGAATGAAGTACGTCTCGACCAGTGATGGTCAAGAGTACTTACTACACTTAATCGACACTCCCGGACATGTTGATTTTAGCTATGAGGTGAGTCGAGCTCTAACCGCTTGCGAGGGAGTAGTGCTAGTGGTCGATGCTACTCAGGGAGTACAAGCTCAAACTTTATCTCATTATTACCAGGCACAAAAACTAAATTTAGCTGTGATTCCAGTGATAAATAAAATTGATTATCCGACAGCGGATATTGAAAAAACCAGCTTAGAATTGATGGAGCTTTGTCATGTAACTGAAGATAAAATAATTGCCGTATCCGCCAAAACCGGAGAAAATGTTCCGAGATTGCTTGAAGAGATTGTCCAGAAAATTCCTCCTCCTAGTGGCGATGTAGGAGGTGCGCCTCGGGGACTGATGATTACTTCTTATTACCACTCGCACCAGGGGGCGATCGCCCTGGTGCGAGTGGTAGATGGTGAGTTTCGCGCCAGGCAGACCGTCCGTCTGCTTGGCGCGAAATCCGAGTTCGTAGCTCCCGAAGTTGGTTATTTTTCTCCAGAGATGGTACCAACCGAAGTGCTTAAGACTGGTGAAGTTGGCTACATTGCCACTGGTCTCAAAGATGTGCGCAAACTGACAGTAGGAGATACTTTGACCACTGCCAAGGTAAATCAAGACGTTCAACCTTTGTCTGGATATCAGCCACCCAAGCCATTCGTCTTTTTAGAGATTTATCCAGTTGATTCGGCCGATTTTCCCAATTTGAAGGAAGCTATCTACAAATTAGTGTTGCGCGATGCCGCTTTGACCTACACACCAACTCAATCTCAGGCATTGGGAAGTGGTTTTCAGATGGGTTTTTTGGGCTTACTTCACGCTGAAGTGGTTCTGGAAAGACTGGATCGTGAATTTGACTTAAGCATTATTGCCACCACACCTACGGTAGAGTACCGGGTTTTTCTGAAAAATGGTCAAACTGAGATCATTAGCAGCCCAGTGAAGCTGCCTGACCCAAGTCTAATCGATTATATTGAAGAGCCTTGGGTAGAGATTAGTATTTACACCCCACCGCAATTTTTCCACGACTGTATGACGCTAGTGCAGAAACATCGCGGTCAGTACAAGATGAGTCAAAATGTGGCAGAACAAACCAAGATAGTTTGTTCTCTACCGCTCGCTGAGCTGATCGTGCAGTTTCACGATCAGCTCAAGTCTGCTACTTCTGGATTTGCCTCGTTTGAGTACCAGATTGTTGGATATCAGCGAGCCGAGATCGTGCGAGTCGATATCCTCATCAATAAAGAACTGATTGAGGCTTTCAGTTTTATGTGTTTAGCTGAAGAGGTAGAGGCAAAAGGACGAATCCTGACCGAGAAACTCAAAGAACATTTACCACGGCAGATGTTTGCCATCGCCATCCAGGCTTGCGTGGGTGGGAAAGTGATTGCCAGGGAAGATCTCCAAGCTTACCGCAAAGACGTTACCGCCAAGCTCTATGGTGGTGACGTCACCAGAAGAAAAAAACTTTTGGCTAAACAAGCTAAGGGTAAAAAAAGGATGAAGCAGTTTGGTAAGATTAATGTTGATCAGGATCTATTTTTAAAAATTTTGCGTCAATAAATCAGTTAGTGTTGCGCAGTTTAGTGTTATAATCAACTCATTGTTATGCCAGAGATTTTTAGTGCTTCCGGTCAACCTAGCAAGCACGTTGCAGAAGAAAAAGTGGCTGAGTCAGTTCCCAAAGTTAAAGAAGTAATTAAGCATAAGTACAGCCTCAGCCAGCGTCATCTCGATCATCGACACATCGATGATTACTCGGAAGTGATGCGCCAGGAGCTTCCTGGCGCTAACCCCCTTGCTTCTTTTCTTCCCAAGCCCCTTCGTATTGGCTTCAGCACTCAAGCAGCAAATGAACACGTGATTCTCCTACTCCGACAACACCCTGTTACCCAGGTAGGTTGGGTGATTTTGGCTGTGGTGATTGCGTTTGCTCCGCTTTTTTTTGACAGCATCAGCTTTTTTGATTACTTCCCTTTGCGTTACCAGCTGGCCATTTATTTTGGCTGGTATCTGGGCTTGTTGGGTTTTATTTTTGAGTCTTTTCTCAAGTGGTTTTACAATGTCTATATTGTCACAGACGAGAGAATTATCGATATTGATTTTTTTAGTTTGACTTATCGTAATATTTCAGCGGCCAAGATTGATAATATTGAAGATACGACTGCAGCCACGGCCGGATTTCTTTCAGCTGTGTTTGATTACGGTAATGTCACTATCCAAACAGCGGCAGAAAAGCGCGAGTTTGAGTTTTTGGGTGTGCCCAGACCTTCCAAAGTGACCACGTTGATCAATGATTTAATTTTAGAAGAAGAGCGGGAAAAGATTGAAGGGAGGGTTAACTAATGTTGCCTACAGCCACCGTTTCAGCGGATCTATTTCTTAATGATCTAAATTTGCACAATACCTTTTTAATGATTGTGAAAGTGTTGTTTGTTTTGGGAATTTTACTCTACACGCTTTTTTCTGGGTTAATTTTGCGTCAGATTCAATTAATGAGCAACACAGTTCAAACTTCCTTTACTCCTGCACTCTGGGTTTTTGGTTTAATTCATTTTGGGCTAACATTCTTGGTTTTATTGTATCTAATAGCTCTTTGAATTCTTGCCAAATTTTCCGAGAGTCATACAGATAAATCTCTAAATCTGCCCACAGATAAATAGTTTGAAACAGATATGCAATTACTCAGAGCTCAGCTTAACCCAACTGGTTTTGGTTTGATTGGTCGACCACTACGAGGGAGTTGGTCGCATTTTGAATTAATTAAACACCCAAAGCAAGCTGGTGCAATTTTAATTGTGGTGTCTGGTGACCAAGCTAAGAACTTCGCTTATGAGTGTTTAGCTGAGATCAAAAACCATTTGCCATTGCAAGCTGAGGCGCTTTACCAAAAGCTTGAATCTCTGCTCAAAGAAGCTCAAAGCAATCAATATCAGCTGGAGTTTGGATTAATTCTGACTGAGGGCAGAAAGATTATTTTGGCCACCCAGGGTGTAGGAATTTATCTAGAACGAAGTGGAAAGAGAGGTAACTTACTCAAACCTCTAGACAAACTCCAGCTGATCAAAGGAGTCCGCCACCCGAATGATTTATGTTTTTTTTACACCCGAGGTGCAAAAAAAACCATCTTCCAACTTCATCAATTAGAAAATCCATGGAAAAAATCTTCAGTACAAACCAACTCGATTCTTCAATCCATTCATGATTCTGACGTGGCACTAGGAATATTTTCCTTTAATCAAGATTTAACTGAGACAGTGGCTGAAATTATGGGTGAACAAGGCTTAATTTCTGAAATTGATGACACTCAAGCTAAAGTTTTACCAACAACTAGTGTTGAGTCGCTCGTGAGCGAAGCTCAGCCAGCTTCGACCCAGTCTCAAAAAAATAAAGTGGGTCTGTATGCAATTACTAAAAAAGTTTCTACAGGCTTGGCTTTATTCTTGATCAAAATACTGGCTGTTTTCCCCAAATTAATTGGTTATTTTAAAAACATTCGTATTTCTAGACCAAAAGTCAGGAGTTTTTCTTGGTGGTTTGGGTCAAAACAAGTTTATCTTGATCAGAACTTGGCCAGAGCTTCTTTAAAAAAAATTAGCATTGTGTTTGCAGCGGTGAGTGTACTAGCTATCTCCCTTGGCATTATTCTTTTTCGTCAATATCAAATGCGGGTTAATGTTGATCAAGTATTGCAACCGCTCCGTGAAAAGTTACAGACTGCCTACGCAGTTAGTACTGATCAGCCGGTTTTAGCCAAGAAACAAGTTACTGATTTGACTAAAGATCTGCTCGTGTTGAAAGATGATTTGACTACCACTGAGTATGGGCAAGAGCAGTTTGACTCCTTTTACGCCACTTTAAATCAATATTTGGACTCGATTGCGGATAGAGAGCTGAAGCAGGTGCCAATTTTTGATGACTTGCGTACTTATGCCTCAACTTTTGTGGTGACTCATTTAGGTTTGGACGGACAGTCAGTAGTGTTTGCTGATGCTCAACAACAATTAATAATTTTCTATCAACTCCAAGAAAAAATCACCAAGTTGTTGTCTCTCGAATCTCCCATTGAGATCAAAGCCGTGGTAGCTGACGCCCTAGATTCTGCATTGATATTAGAAAAAGGGGTGACGAGCATTAAGTATGACCAAGATGCTGCTGAAATTACCAATGTGATTGCGGAGGGGGATTCGAATCAATCGGGGACACTGCTAGCAGGTTTTCAAACTAATTTATATGTTTTTAATCCTGATAGACGCAATATTTTTCGCTACGTTGAGGGGGGTAATGGGTACTCAAATCCGGTTGGCTGGTTTGCCCAGCCAGTTGGTTTTGACTTCAACAGCATCACCAGCATGATGGTTGACGGCGATGTGTGGTTGGGTACAAATCAGGGTGAAATTCTCAAGTTTTCGGGTGGGCGGCAGAGCGAGTTTGCATTAAGTGAATTTTCACAAGTATTTAACTCTACGTTACAGTTGGCCACTGCTCCTGACCACCCATACATTTACGCACTTGAATCGGCCCAAAATCGAGTCGTAGTTTTAGACAAACAAGGCAAGTTTGTTACCCAAACAGTCAGTCCACTGCTTGGAACCGCCACGCACTTGCTCTTTAGTCAGCCGCTGAATCTGCTGCTAGCAGTCAGCGGCTCGGTGTTATACCAGATCCCGCTTTAATTAACGCTAATTGCGTTGGCAAATCCGCGCAACTCGCGCGAGTTGCGCGGACGAGATGTTATACTAATCCCCAAATCATGACACCACAAATAATCACAAAGCACTTATCAGAAATCAACAAAATTGTTGAGCAAAACGACATAAATTATCTAGCGGTTTATGGGTCTTTTGCTCGCGGAGAAGAAACCCCCAATAGTGATCTAGATTTACTTGTTTCCTTTTCAAAATCTAAGGGTTTATTTGATTTTATAGGTATCCAGGATGAACTAAGCAGTGTTTTGAAAGTGAAAGTTGACCTAGTTACCAAAAATGGTTTAAGTAAATATATCAAGCCATACGTCGAAAACGACATCAAAATAATTTATGAAGAAAAGACCTGAGCCGTTTATCCATCACATTATCGATGCCGCCGCAGCAATTGAGGAGTATTTATCAGATTGTGATTTTGAACTTTTTGCTAAAACCAACATCGTTCAAGATGCTGTTTTAAGGAAAATTGGGGTGATTGGTGAAGCTTGCACTAATCTCGAAGAGGGATTTAAACAGTCTTATCCAAATATTCCATGGAAAAAAATATCTGGGATGCGTAATCGTTTGACCCATGAGTATTGGGATATAGACTTAGAAATTGTTTGGACAACCGCAACAGTTGATATTCCCAGTCTGAAACAACAACTGGTAGAGTTGCTTGAAAAGATTCCTAGTGTGATGTCAGAATCATGATTGACCAAAAAGCTGCCAAACTAATCGAGAATAATCCTGTGGCGTTTGCCACCGTCACTGGGGGGGGGTAGACCGAACGTTATTGGTGTGGCGTACGTTAAGGTTGTTTCAGATAATCAACTGGTGATTACCGATAATTACATGAGCCAAACTAAAGAAAATTTGGCCGAAAATCCTGAAGTGTGTTTAGCTGTTTGGGACAGCAAATGGAATGGAATAAAACTAGTGGGAACTGCAAAATATCACAGTTCAGGTAAATGGCGCAAGTTTGTCCAAGACATGCCAGTTAACCAAGGTTTTCCAGCAAAAGGGGCTATCGTTGTAACAGTGGAAAAAGTAATTAAACTTAGCTAACCTCATTTTTTTTCCAGTAACTAATATTTAATTATTAACCGGCACACTGTCGGCAGTTTTGAACATTGCAGAAAATAGTACAGCTTAGTTGTTATGTGCAAAAATTAAGTTTAGATGTTTATATAAATTCATATATACGAATTTATATAAGAAAAAAATGTGGGAAAAGGGGTTATTATCCAGAGGGTCAATCACTTCATTGTGGGGTGAATATAATGTTGGGATAACATAAGGCATATAATTTAGTCGCTTGGGTTTATAATTGTGGGTTATGAAAACAGTTGGGATAATTGGTGGACTTGGGCCGGAAACAACAGCCGAGTTTTACTTGGATATTGTTTTTTCGTGCCAGAAAAAGAATCAGGAGCATAGACCTGGAATAATTATTGCAAGCGTGCCATTGCCATACAATCTAGAGCAAGACGCAATAGAAAAAAATATTGGCATTGAAAGAATCGGTGAATTTTTGGTCAGAGAGGCACAGAGATTGGAAAAAGCTGGTGCTGATTTTATTGTTATGCCGTGTAACTCATTACATATATTTATTGAAGATATTCGCGCGGCGGTTGGCGTTCCAGTGTTAAGCATTGTTGAAGAGGCAGTTAAGTTTATGAAAACCGAGGGATTTACAAAAGTCGGGATTGTATCCACTTCTGCAACCATTAAAAATAAGTTATACGAAACAGCTTTTGCCCATTATGGAATTGAGTATCAGACACCAGATGATTTTCAACAAGCCAAGATGGGTAAAATCATTTTTAATTTAGTAAATGGCAGACAGGAGAATAAGGATCGAGAAGAGCTGGTAGAGATTATCGATGGTTTTACTAGGAAAAAAGTGGATTGTGTGGCTCTGGCTTGTACTGATCTGCAGTTGCTAATTCCTAAGCACCCCTCTTTGAAAATTTTTGACACGATGAAAATTTTGGCTGATGCTACGGTTAGAGAAATGCTAGGCTAATTTTTTTTCTTGAGATTGGTTTATAATTGCCTGATGAGTTTGGTGTTCAATAAACGAGCAAGACATGATTACACCATCGAAGATGAGTTGGTGGCTGGTGTGGTGTTGATGGGAGCAGAAGTGAAGAGTTTGCGGCTGGGACATGCTAGTTTGACTGGCAGTTTTGTCAAGATTGTTGGCGAGGAAGCGTTTTTGATTAACGCACAAATTTCACCTTATAAGTATGCGGATAATAGTGAGTATGATCCTAAAAGAACAAGAAAGTTGTTGTTGAAAAGGCGGGAGCTTGACCGCGTCGTCGGTCAAGCTCAACAAAAAGGTCGGAGCCTGGTAGCTCTAGAGTTTAAGTTGATCCACAACAGAATTAAGCTAGTAATTGGCATCGGTCGGGGTAAAAAACAGTATGAGCAACGAGAAACACTCAAGCGCCGAGCGCAATCTCGCGAGATTGCGCAACAAACTAAGGCTAGTTTGCGGGGATTCAATTAACTTTTTTTCCTTGGTGTGATATATTGGTGACAGTTAAAAATTTACAAAGGAGAACAGCATGCCCAAAGCTTATTTTTGGCCAGTTGCCCTGATCGTCATGGGCATCGTATTACTTGCCTCAAGATTGGAGATGATCCCAGCTGATTATGCGGACCTGTGGCCAGTTTTACTCTTGGTAGTTGGTTTAGGAGGTTTGCTCACTGCGGATCGAACTGAATGGTTATACACTCCAAAGAAAAGTTCGACCACAACCAAAGCAAAAACCAAAAAGAAAAAATAATTAATGTTTCAAATTGCGATTGATGGACCCGTAGCAGCAGGTAAGGGAACTGTTTCACGCCTTGTAGCTGAGCGGTTAGGTTTTCTGTATGTTGATACTGGCGCGATGTATCGCGCCACAGCTTTGTTGGGAGACCGCGCAGGAGTCAAATGGGATGACGAGCTGGAATTGGTGAAATTAATTAATGCGGCCAAAATCGAGATGCGGAATCCCACCAATGGCGAAAAAGACGGTCGGTTAACCACAATTTTACTTGATGGAGAAGATGTTTCTTGGCAGATTCGGACTGAAAAGATGGGTTGGGGTGCGTCTTCGGTGGCAGTTTTACCAGCCGTCAGAGAAGCGTTAGTAAAAAAACAGCAGCAAATTGCAGAAAGCCAAGATGTAGTTATGGAAGGACGTGACATCACCTATCGAGTTCTTCCAAAAGCAGATCTGAAGATTTTCCTTACCGCCAGTGATGCGGTTAGGGCAAAACGTAGGCAGCTGCAGCTGCAAACCAGAGGAAAAGACGTTGAATTCGAAGAAGTGTATGCTGAGTTAATTAAAAGAGATCAGCAGGACATGACTCGAGTTACTGATCCGCTGAAAATTATCCCCAAATCTTGGGTTTTGGACACCAGTGAGTTAAGTATCGAAGAGGCCGTAATTATGATAGTGGAAAAAGTCCAGCTGATGAGAGAGGAATCAAGTAATGAATCAGTCCAAAGATGAGATTTCCGATCTAGAACAAGCGGCGTTTGAGGCCAAACGCCGCGCCAATGAAATCGAAAAAGAAAAAATTATTCGGCAACACGAGCGCGAACAAAAGCGTTCGGAACGTGACGCCAAAAGAAAATCTGAGTTATTAGCCAAGCTGGTTGCTCCAGCGATTCTGCTAATCACGGTTTTGATTAGCTTGGTTCTTTATTTTTTAGGGAGAGATTGAAGATTTTTTGAAATACTCTGAGTTGCAGCTTTTTGTCGGTACTTCATCTGGTAAGAAAACTTCTTCACGCACGCTTGGGCAACCAGCACAGGGGAGAGTGCCAGTGGTAGCACAGATATTGGTAATGACGACTCCGCTTGGAATGGAAAAAAAGTGAGGGTTTGTTTCATCTAACAGTAATCTGATAGTTTTGTTCCAGATTGGCGATGCGCCGGTGATACCAGAAGCAACATAACTCATGGGTGAGTTATCGTTATTGCCAACCCAGGTTGCTACTAATCTGTCTGAAGTATAACCAATCGTCCAGTTATCACGTAAATTGTTAGTCGTACCGGTTTTGACTGCTACTTCTTGTTTAGGAATCGAAAGTGAAGACATACTGCCGAACGCTGGGGTGCGGGCAGCGTTATCTTTGAGTATATGAGTAATTTGGTACGCTATTCTTGGGTCAAGAACTGGTTTAGTTTGACAATCGAGTTGATCTAGGACGCAGTTGTTTCGATAAAGAACTTCTCCGTTGGGATCTTTTATCTCCAAAATTGCCACAGGCTCAATTTTGTAGCCGCCATTAGCAAAGACACTGTAGGCGGAGGCGAGGTCAAGCATGGTGACCTCGCCTCCGCCTAAGGTTAGTGACAACCCAAATCGCGCTCTATCCTCCCAAGTAGTAATGCCCAATTTTTCGGCTTGATCTATTAAGTTATTTACTCCCAGTTCTGAAAGCAGCTTGACTGCAGGCACGTTATATGAAGAGGCAAGTGCCTCTCTCAAGCTTACTTGGCCGCGGAAGCGGCCATCATAGTTTCTCGGACTGTATGGCGGAGAGCCAGCGACTTGGAAAGTAATCGGTGTATCTTGAATAAAATCAGCTGGGGAGTAACCAGACTGAAACGCCAGTGAGTAAGTAATCGGTTTGATTGAGCTTCCTGGTTGTCTAGGTCTGATGACTACATTAACTTGTCCATCTTGTTCAAAATTAAAGTAGTTGGCGCTCCCCACCATGCTGAGAATCTCTCCAGTTTGGGGATTAAGAACTAAACTAGCACCGTTATTAATTTTAAGTTTATTCAGTTGTTGGATTTCGTCAGCCACGATTTTTTCAGCCTGGTTTTGAATACTTAAATCTAACGAAGTGCGAATTTCTAAGCCCCCTTGTGAGATTAAATCTTCTCCGTAATTGGCGGCAATTAACTGTTTAACATACATGACGAAGTGGGGAGCTTTGATCTCGATTCTGTCTTGGCGGAAGCTCAGTTGCTCTTGACTAACTTTGTCGGCTAATTCTTGAGTAATATAACCATCTTCCACCATTCTTCTCAAGACCTCTGCCTGACGGGCAAAAGCAAATTCTGGGGAAGGACCAAACGGCGAGTAGGTCGAAGGCGCAGCCGGTAAACCGGCTAGTAACGTGGCCTCAGCTAGGCTCAACTCTTGAGCTGACTTGCCAAAGTACTGTTCTGAAGCAGCCTCGATTCCATAGGCAGAGCCACCGTAGGGCACCTGATTGAGATACATGGCTAGAATTTCTTCTTTGGAGTAGCGATTCTCTACCATTAAAGCGAGAATTAATTCTTTAATTTTACGTTTGAGTGTTCTTTCTTTTGTCAGCAATCGGTTTTTTACTAGCTGTTGGGTAATAGTCGATCCTCCTTGTTGAATCGAGGCGTTAGAGCGATTTTCTTGTAAAGCCCGAACAATACCCTTGAGCGAAAACCCCCAGTGATCCCAAAAATTTTGATCTTCGATTGCGATGGTTGCATCAATCAAACTTTGAGGAATTTGGGTAAGCGGAACCACAGTTCTGTTTTCATCGTCATAAATGCGAAACAGCAACTCACCGTTGCGATCGGTGATGATACTCGACATCTTGGGTTGAGACTCGGCGAGTAAAGCAGGGTTGGGTAAATCTTTAAAAATTTCTTCACTAGTTAGGTAAAAAACCCAAAAGATTAAGCCGGCGAAAATCAGACTGAAAGCGGCGGCAAAAAAAAATTTCTGCAAGATTATTTGTAGGGGATAAAAAATTTTTTTTAAAGTATTAATTAGCGGGTGAGATTTTTTTTTGCCGCCAAGTATCTTTGTTTTTTTTTGCCGCACCAATCTTGGTTTAACTTGATTTTTAAACGAGTTTCTGTACCGCTTGATTAATCTATCAGCACTCTCAACCCAACTCTGCACCCAATGTTTAAATCTGATCAGCAGCGGTGCTTGATAAATGATTCCAGATTCTTTTTTGACCTTTAGAGTGTGATAAAAATCCCAGCGGTTAGATAGTTTGCTTTGTGCATAGGCGATCACCACTTTTTTGATGTAATCTCTCCGTGCTTGATCAGACCCTCTGTTTTTCCGAGTCTTGGTTGTCGAAGAATTTGATCGTTTGAGATATTTTTTGATCAGGTACATTACTGGCTGGATATTATCACATCCAGCCCAAGTGCAACAGCACAAAAATTGCTCCAAGCGAATTAAATTATCATTTGTGTAAGTCTGTGATTTTTAAACCAGTTTGTTTTAGCACTGCCCTGAGTGTGCCGCGAGCGATATCACGATTGTGTATTGCAATAGTTGTAGCTCTTCCGTCGGGATGGATCAATCTAGCGTTGCTGCCGGTTTGTCGCCTGATTTCAAACCCGTTTTTAAGAAGCACCTTGAGTAGTCGTTTAGCTGTGAACGATGGTAACTTGACCATAGTTAATATGCAAAATTGTGATGACGCAAAGATACCTCGATCTGGGTACTGGTGACCAACTCTGATTGAGGAGTGTCGACTGGTATCTCGCGACCTTCTTTTTCAAGGCAATCCAAGTGGAAAATAATCATTTGTCGTACGTTACTGATTGCTTCTTCCACAGTGGTACCATCGTCGGTGAGTCCAAGGGTGGGACAGGTCGCAACGTAGCAATCTTTATTGCTTCCGGTACGTTTATCAGGTTTGACGATTACTCGATAGTCAAGAATCGTTTTCTTGTTGTTCATTTTGGCTGATTTCATGATGTTAATTATAACACTTGTAATATGTTTAAACGTAACGTTGGAAATCATTTACTCTTAGCCAGTCATCTTGTAGAGTCTCTAAGGAAGGGAGCTCGGGGTATGTCTGCCTCCAGATCTCTGTCAGAGAGCGTGGATTATCTTTCAACTGTGGATAGAGACCAACCAGCTTTGATAACAAACCTAAATTAATACCAACATAATCATGAAAAAAACTGAACATTCCTAAATAATATGGACTGTCAACGAAACACCTGCGATCAGTTTCGGCTTTATCAAACTCCAAATCCCAACTATGGATCGATAAAGTTGGAATTAATTTATCTTTTCCATCAGCGAAAATTTGTTTTAATCTTGATGTTGAATCAATAGCCAAGCCAGCAACGCCTTCTTTGAGAGGGAATGACAGCAGGAAGGTATCTATTCCAACACCTCTTGCAATATATACATGGCGAATCTCATGATTGACCATCGTTAACCATAAATCTGGGAACAAGCCAATCAAACTGGCATTAATAAGGATTGATTCTCGGTTCTTAACTCCTAATAAATAGTTGAATTTCCAGTTGTTTGGGCCATCAGAAAAGAGGCGGTAATTCTGATCATCATAAATTTCAACTTTAAGCGCACTAGGTTTAACATCGGGGAAAACAATTCCGCACTCCGTGTAATGGCTGTGAACATTGGCGATCTCAGCAGCAACTGCTTGAGCAATTACACTTTTAGTTTCTGCCGTCACATCACCATGAATAGCAACTTCAGGTTGAGGAAGTATTGGGTTAGGTAGGGCATCGGCTGCATGCTCTTTGATGTAGGGATTGCCCGACATATGTTTGCCTTGTTATTTGTTTTTAACTAGTCAAAGTATATCATTAACACTTATAGTTTTTGATCGATGACTGTCCAAAGGTCTTGGTTGTCACCTTCATAGCCAAGCGCCCAAATGGCAATGCCTGCGAGATTGAGCTGGTTAACATAATCGATTTTGTACACGAGCGAACGTTGGTTTTCGTAGTAAATAATATATGTTAGGTCGTCTTTTTCATATGATAAATACGGCACAAGGGCAATATCGTTCCACGATTCTTTGACTTGGAGCGCCCTTTTTTGAGATAACACATCCTGAACGCGTTCATAAGTGGCTGTTCTGCCGGTATCGGGATAGGTATTTGCCGACTGATTTCTGGAATCGGTTTGCCACTCGTAACCATAAAAAGGAATGCCGAGCAAGATTTTCGCTGGTGGCACCTGTTCCAAAAACTCTTTAAGGTTGGCATTAATATTATTGTGGGAGCCTGCTTGAGTACCAATCAGTGGAGCAACTGGTCCTGCTTGAGGTGATCCGCGTTGGTGGAAATCATAGGCCATCACCACAAACCAATCCGTCCAGGGTTCGAGGGCGGCAATGTTCCACAAATTTTGACCTTGGGCAGCGCTGGCATAAACATCGATTGACAGTTTGGCATTGGGATGATGCTTGATTAGATATTGTTTCAGGTTTTGCACAAATTGAGTGAATTGCGGTTGGGCATCAGGCCATAGTTTGGTTAGCTCAAAATCCAGATTAATGCCCGCTACAGGATACGCCAGCAGCAACGAGCTGAGCTGCGAGTAGAGATTTTCTTGAGCCTTTTGATCAGGAATAAATTTGGCAGCATCGTCGTTGGAGAACTGCTTGAGCACTAGTTCCAAATTTATTTCTTCCTTTTCCATGATCTCAATGATCTCTAAAAACCTGTCAGATTGAAGGCCGCGATAACCCGCCAAGCTTTCGTCATCTCCAGTGGTTTCGAGTGAACCGTCTGGTCCGACAGTCAAACTGAAGTAAGACAGATGCGTCAGATTTGGATTAATCTGGGCAGATTTGAGGTTCCAGTACGGTAAAAAGCCGTAGACGACGGGAGGTTGGGCAGTTGGTTGGCGTAACCAACTGCCCAACGTGAAGCGAAATCTAGTTTGGGGCGAGATGGGAGAAGTCAAGGGCAGCTCCCATCTCGACCAAATGGCAAAAGCACCCCCTACAAGAAGCAAGGTGATAACCAATACGACAAAGTTTAACTTCCACTTGTTTTGATCCAACCAATTAAGAAACGAAACACCACTCATCTTTATTTTGTTTATACCTGCTTAGTTACAAAGTTATTGTTTCTACCTCCACCTTGATGACACAGTCCATGCACTCAAGCTCATCAGAGTAGGGATCTTGATAAAAACTATGTTCTTCGATCACCAAACCTTCAACTACTTGATCTGGTGGAGGTGGGGCGCCGGTTTCAGGGTCAATCCAAATTTGTTGTTTGATAATCTTGACGTTTGAGGGGACGCTTGCGGTCCAGTAAAATTCTTTACCACGACTTTGACAAGATTCCTTGTCTTGTAGGGGCATGCCGTGGTAACAGACGTTTTCAGACTTAACGTCTGGGGGTTTTTCCTGCCACACTGGCTCTTTATCTTTGAGCAAATGAGACATGATCTGATTCCAGATTGGTGCGGCACCAGTAACACCAGAAACCAGGTATGGATTCATTGGGTCGCCATTGTTATTGCCGACCCAAGTAGCAACCAAAAACTCAGGAGTGAAGCCCACCGTCCAGTTGTCTTTCAAATTATTAGTTGTTCCAGTTTTAACGCTAACTACTTGATCAGGAATAACCAGTTGCGATCTTGTGCCGAAGGCCCAAGATCGCGCCGTGTTGTCTTGCATGATGTGACTGGCCAGGTACGCGGGTGCTCGGTTAAGCACCCGCGTCAACTCTCCCGCGGTTGCTTCGTCTTCATAAAGATTAAGGTACTCTAAATCTTTGATTTTTTGTTCAATTTGAGCGTCGTACAGTAGATTGCCACGATAGTCCTCAATTTTTAAAATTGGGTTAATTGGCACCTTGACTCCTTGATCGGCCAGAACTGCAAAAGCTTGGGCTAAATCAATCATTCTTACTTCGCCCCCACCTAGAGTGAGTGACAGGCCGTAACGAGAGGGATCTTGCCAAGAGCTGATGCCCATTTTGTTGCCCCACTCGATGAATTTTTCAACTCCCAGGGCTTTGAGAGATTTAACAGCAGGGATGTTGAGAGAGTTGCCCAGAGACTGTCTAACAGTCACTGGGCCTTTGAATGTACCGTCATAGTTTTTGGGACAGTAGGGTTTTTGACCAGGTTCTTCAAAACAAGTCTCAGTATCCATCAAGATTGTACCGGGATTGAGAACTTTTTCTTGAAACGATATCGAGTACATGATCGGCTTGATCGAACTCCCCGGTTGTCTTTGGGCAAGGGTGACATTGACTTGACCGTCGGCAGCGACATCAAAATAATCACGGGAACCTACCATGCTTAGTACTTCTCCCGTTTGGGGTTTAATTATCAGAGCTGCTCCATTGCTAACACGGTAGTTGGCTAGTTGGTCGATCTCTTCTTTTACTTTCTCCTGCACTGTGTTTTGCAAAGTTAGATCTAAACTAGTAGTAACCCGGAGCCCACCTTTTTCTACTTCATCAACACCATATTTTTCGACTAGTAAGTCCCGGACGTAGAAGACGAAATGAGGGGCTTGAATATCGGTTTGATCCAAAGCATAAATCAGGGGGTTGGATTGAGCTTCTTGGCTTACTGCAAAAGTAATGTAGCCATCCTCAGCCATTCGGCGCAAAACCTCCGCTTGACGATTTTTGGCCGCGGTTTGATCTGATTGAAACGGCGAGTAACGACTGGGTGCTTGAGGTAAGCCGGCCAATAAAGACGCTTCAGCCAAGCTTAAATTTTGAGCAGATTTATTGAAGTACTGTTGAGCCGCTGCCTCGATGCCTACGGCAGTACCACCGTATGGAATGTAGTTAAGATACATCTCCAGAATCTCTTCTTTGGAGTAGATCACTTCAGTAATTATTGATAAAAATAACTCTTTAAATTTGCGCTCGAAAGTTTTCTCGCGCGTCAGTAAGGCATTTTTCACCAGCTGCTGAGTGATAGTTGATCCACCCTCAACTCGTTCACCCCTGGTATTTTTCAATCCCGCTCTGACAATGCCCCGGATGTCAAAGCCAAAATGACGGTAGAAATTTTTGTCCTCAATCGCAATTGTGGCTTGTTTGACGTGATCAGGCAGATTTGACAACTTGACTGGGATACGGTTTTCATCGGCAAAAATCTCATAAAGTAGGGTACCGTTACGATCAAAAATTTGAGTACTAACGGCATAGTTTTCACTAGAAGTAAGCGTGGTGGGTGATGGCAGCTCTTTAAGCAGATAGACAAAGCCGATGGTCGCGAGAATGGCAAAGGATAAAGTAAACCATTTTCTCAATCCAGTGAAAGGCCAGAGGAAAAGTTGGAGAATTTTTCTGCCCAACAGCTTTGGGATTTTCTTCAAATTGAGTTTTTTGATGTTTTTCAAAACGGCTGTAATTCTTCGATAAAACTTTTTCAGGTTTAGATGAATCCGGGTTTGTTTTTTTGCTTTACCCAACAACGATTGTTTAACTTGATTTGACCAGTTAGAGTGTGGCTTGCGGCTTCGGCGAGTTCTTGTCATACTTTGGTTAGAGGAAATAATGAAACCAGATTTATTAGATTGGCAAGTATTTCAACAGGCAGGTTGGTTTCGTTCGCTGCCTAAAGAAATACGTGAGTTACTTGACTTGACTATTGTATTGTGTCAACAGCAAAAAAACAATCATTCCAATTATTTTGATTACTCGTTCCTGGTTTTTACGGCGGGAAAAGCTTATGAAGGTTTTTTAAAATATTATTTGCTAGAAGTAAAATTGATTGACGAGCAGCTGTACAAAAGTAAACGTTTCAGGATTGGACGCGCGCTGAACCCTGATGTGCATCAGGATCAGCGCGACGAGTTTTGGTTTTATGACGACCTAGCAGCAAACTGTACACCTGAGTTAGCAAAACAAATTTGGACAGCATGGTTGGAGTGTCGTAACCGCGTCTTCCATTTTTTTCCCGATGATTTGAGAGGTCTAAATCTAGAAGAAGCTTTAGCGAAGGTTGAACAAATATTTTTGGCGATCGAAGCAAGTATGAACTGTGCCCATCAATGAGTTTCTGATTGACAGTAAAGCAACTCTGTTTCAAAATACAGCCCAATGTTGATTAAAAATATAACTATTTCAGGTCTTCCAGGAGCGGGCTCGACCACCTTGCTCAATCATCTCAAGAGAGTACTAGTTCCACAGGGTTGGCAGGCATTTAGCGGTGGGGAGTTTATGCGTGCGTATGCTACAGAGAAAGGTCTGTTCGATAATAATAGTAAGTTTCATCACTCAGCCATGGTTTACGACGATGAGTTTGATCGCCAAGTTGATTTTGGCATCAGGGAAAAGCTGAGCGAAGAAACCCACTGGATTATTGAGTCCTGGTTATCAGGATTTTTGGCTCAAGGAGTGCCCAACGTACTTAAGGTGTTAATGATTTGTTCAGATAAGGCTGTTAAAGTTGATCGTTTAGTCAATCGCGACGGCTTGACTATTGATGAAGCTTTATCGCACATTGATCAGCGTTACCAGGAAAACTTGAAAAAATGGCAAAGATTATATGCTCCAGAGTGGCAAAAGTGGGTAGTCAAACCCGGTAGAGTAGCTTCGAACCAACCAATTGATTTTTGGCGAGAAGATCTATACGATTTAGTATTAGATACTTACTCGCTCAATCAAGAGCAAGTGACTCAGGCCGTGATCGATGCGATTAACAAAACAAAAAACCAGCTACCTTGATTCTCCAATTGATCAACTTCATCAACATGTACTATTTTGGCCGGTAGTAATAGTGGCGTTTTTATTGTGGCTGGGTTATCGCTTGTTTTTTCATTTTCCAATTTGGTTTGATGAAACAATTGGTAAGGCAGTTTTTTTTGGTTTACCGGTTTGGTTTTACTTAGTGGTTTCAAGGCGCCGAGCTTTGCTTATGCCGCTGGATTTGCGCCGCTTTGAGGTGGGTCTTTTTTTGGGATTAGCCATCGGTGGAATTTATGGTTTCAGTACAGCAATCGCGAGTTTAGTGGCTAAGGGCGGCCTGGTCCAGGCCGCCCCAATTTTTGCTTCAAGCATTTTTTGGTATGAGTTCGTTTTAGCTCTAATGACCGGATTTTGGGAAAGTTTATTTTTCTTTGTATTTTTGGCAGGCGTGATTGGTCAAAAGTATGCCAAATCGAGTTGGTATCTTCAGATCGGACTTTCTGTGGGTTTGTTTTTACTGTTTCACTTGCCTAGTGTAATCATGAGAGAACAGTTGAGCGCCAGCATTGCTCAAGGCTCATTATTAGCGTTGTTTGCACTTGGTCAAACCTTGCTTTTCTACCGCTGGCGCAATCTCTATGCTTTGACGCTGTCTCACGCAATTTGGGGGACGGTGTTACTGCTCCATACCGGCTTTTGATCGATTTGATTATTTTTGATATCCTTTGTGAGCGTTGACAGAGTAGGCAGATTTGTGTCATTCTAGCGCTCCTCTTAACTGCTTGCCCACAAGATGTTGTGTTTTGTCTATTGTAAAAATACAACAGTTAGTGTAGTCGGATAATTTGAAAAAATCATATGCGTTGTCCATACTGCCACTACAAAGATACCAGTGTGATTGACTCGCGCCTAACCGAAGATGGCGAGTCAATCCGCCGGCGAAGAAGTTGCATCAAGTGTGACAAGCGGTTTACCACTTATGAACGGGTGGAAGGAATTGAGCTAAAAGTGCTGAAGAAAGACGGAGTCCGCGAAGATTTCTCCCGGGACAAACTCAAGCGTGGCATTGTCAAGGCAACTTGGAAAAGACCAGTTTCTATGGCTCAAATCGATGCCATGATCGATGAAGTTGAAGCCAGGTTGCGGCAAAAAAACACCAGTGAAGTCAAGTCTTGGGAAATTGGCAACCTGGTGCTCAATCGACTGAAGAAACTTGATGCGCTTGGTTATTTATTGTTCGCCAGTGTTTACCGAGACTTTGATAGTTTATTAGAGTTTGAGTCAGAAATCTCCAAACTCAAGACCGACACTCAATAGAAAGGATTGTACTTTTATGTTACTCACAACACCCAAAAAGAAAATGCGTTTTATCGAGCGGAAGCTCGACAGCGGTATGGGAGTAGCTGTAGCCAGGCGCACCTATTTACGCAGAATTGCTGATAAAAGTACAGGCAAAGAACACTGGGAAAGCTGGTCGGAAGTGGCGGATCGGGTGGCGACCGGTAATATAAGTTTGATACCCAAAGGCCAGAAAAAGCACCGTGATGAAGAATGGGCAGTGCTGCGCAAGCATATTGCCAATGGCTCAATTCTGATGTCTGGCCGCCACTTGCAACATGGTGACGAAACTCAGTTCAAGCGCAACATGGAGGTGTTTACCAACTGTTCCACCGCAAGTTCGTCTTATATTTTATTTTATCTGCTGATGAATGGTTCTGGGGTAGGTCGAGCCTACGATGACGACATGTGTTTAGTCGATTGGGACAATATGCCCAGTGTCCGCTGCGTGATTAGTGATACCCATCCCGATTTCGAGTGGGGTCGCGACGAAAGCGTGCGCGATGCGGTGCACAAGTATGGCAAAGAAAATGGGGTACAGTGGTTTGAAGTCCCAGACAGCCGCGAAGGTTGGGCGCAGGCAATTGAGATGGTGGAAGTGATGGCTTATGAACGGAAGTGGAAAAATGAAATGTTGGTGTTAGATTTCAGTAAGGTGAGAGAAAAAGG
>ENA-UOWO01001708-UOWO01001708.1-activated-sludge-metagenome-genome-assembly--contig:-NODE-1708-length-28659-cov-9.842994_pt1 | contig 28659 bp, 29 predicted proteins | sample MGYA00238148_ERZ761564 | MGnify/ENA primary metagenome ERZ761564 (study PRJEB28885, sample SAMN05720194) | activated sludge metagenome | isolation source: Anaerobic digester | place: USA...
GAAATGGCCGATAAATATAATGTTATCATAATTGAGGATCTGGCTTACGTCGGGATGGATTTCAGGCACGACTATTCGCAGCCGGGCAAACCGCCATACCAGCCTTCGGTTGCTCATTATACGGATAATTATGTCCTGCTGATCTCAAGTTCCAAAGTATTCAGCTACGCCGGACAGAGAATCGGGATGATGGTCATTTCAAATAAAATCTTCCACACGGAAGCCCCTGATCTCCTGAGGTTCTATAAGTTCTCAAAGGTTGGACATGCCATGATTTTCGGCACTTTGTATTCACTCAGTTCCGGAACGGCCCATACCCCGCAATTTGCTCTTACCGCCATATTAAAGGCTGCAAACGACGGCCAGTTCAATTTCGTGGAAGAGGTGAAAGAGTACGGAGAAAAGGCCAGGATCATGAAAAAAATGTTCACTGACAACGGGTTCAGGATTGTGTATGATAAGGATGAAGACAAACCGATTGCCGATGGATTTTATTTTACGTTCTCGTATCCCGGTATGACCGGAGGAGAGATGCTGCATGAGTTATTGTATTATGGCATCAGTGCCATTGCGCTATCAATCACAGGAAGCGAGAGGACGGAAGGCGTCAGGGCTTGTGTTTCGCTGGTGAGAAGGGACCAGTTCCCTGACCTGGAGAAAAGGCTTAAACAATTCCATGAAGATCACCTTTGATCCCGGAATTTGGTGAGAAGCTAATTATTTAAACCAAATATAAATTGTTAAGCTTTTCACAAATCAAAAGTGAACTGATCCGGTATCTCATCTTTTATTAATAATTTCGTAGCGCCTTTATTTATAATAGGTGTACAATTAAATTTTAAGGAAATGGCAAAAGTCAGAGGAGTAATAATTGTTGATATTGAAAGGTGTAAAGGATGCGAAGTCTGCGTCGGTTCGTGTCCGACCGAAGTAATTGCGATGGCCAGGGAGGTGAACCATAAGGGTTACCATTATGCATTTTCCGCCAATCCGGATGAATGTACCGGTTGCACGAACTGTGCAGTCGTTTGCCCGGATGGTGTCATCACAGTATACCGGAAGAAAGTAGAAGCTTGATCGCAAAAAAGAGAAAGAAGATATGGGTGAATTAAAATTGATGAAAGGCAATGAAGCCTTTGCAGAAGGTGCAATCAGGGCGGGTGCGGATGCTTATTTCGGCTACCCGATCACACCTCAGTCGGAAGTATTGGAATACTTTATGGCTGAAAAGCCGTATGAAAAGACCGGCATGGTCGTCCTGCAGGCTGAAAGTGAAGTAGCAGCCATCAACATGGTATATGGAGCGGCAGCAGCAGGCAAACGGGCGATGACCTCCTCATCCAGTCCCGGGGTAAGCCTCAAAATGGAAGGAATCTCGTATATGGCCGGCGCCGAGTTACCGGGCCTGATCCTCAACGTTGTTCGCGGTGGCCCCGGCCTGGGAACGATCCAGCCGTCTCAGGCCGATTATTTCCAGGCTACCAAAGGCGGTGGCCATGGGGATTACCGGCTGATCGTCCTGGCTCCTTCTTCGGTCCAGGAGATGTTCGACTTTGTCAGCCTCTCTTTCGAGCTGACATTCAAATACCGCAATCCGGTCATGATGCTTTCGGATGGCGTTATCGGGCAAATGATGGAAAAAGTTCAGTTATCAGAACCGAAACCACGCCGGACCGACGAAGAAGTGATCAGGGAGTGCCCATGGGCAACAACCGGCAAACCCAAAACCAGGGAAAGAAATATCATTACCTCGCTGAACCTCGACTCAGCTGTCCAGGAAAGGCACAATCTGCACCTTCAGGAAAAGTACCGCAAGATCGAGGAGCATGAGGTTCGCTTTGAAGAGTTTCAGTCAGAAGATGCAGAATATCTGTTTGTTGCATACGGTTCCAGTGCACGGATCGCTCAAAAAGCGGTTCAGCTCGCCCGCGCAAAAGGTATCAAAGCCGGCCTGATCCGGCTGATAACGCTGTTTCCGTTCCCGAAGAAGAGGATCGGCGAGCTCGGTGGAAAAGTCAAAGGGATACTGACAGTGGAAATGAGCGCTGGCCAGATGGTTGAAGATGTATTGCTGGCCGTAGCCGGCAAGGTTAAGGTTGAACATTACGGTCGTATGGGCGGAATGATCCCATCACCGGAAGATGTAGTGACCGCTATGGAGAAAAAAATAATCGGAGGTTGAAATTATGGACGAAAAATTATATAACGAAATCGTAGCCGAAGAAAACCTGGTTTATAAGAAAACCAGCCTGATGACCGAGAAAGTGCTGAGCTACTGCCCGGGATGCGGGCATGGGACGGCCCACCGGATCATCATGGAAGTGTTGGACGAAATGGGTTTGCAGGAAAACACCATTGGCGTTGCACCGGTCGGTTGCTCCGTTCTGGCCTATGAATTCATGAATGTGGATATGCAACAGGCGGCGCATGGCCGGGCCCCTGCCCTGGCCACAGGTATCAAGCGTACATGGCCGAACAAAGTCGTTTTCACATACCAGGGCGACGGCGACCTGGCTGCCATCGGTACCGCAGAAACCATTCACGCCTGCAACCGGGGTGAAAACATTATTATCTTCTTTATTAACAATGGTATATATGGTATGACGGGTGGCCAGATGGCGCCCACCACGCTGCCCAATATGAAGTCGTCCACTTCTCCGTACGGAAGGGATACTCAAATTATGGGACATCCGCTGAAAATTACCGAACTGGTGGCTCAACTCCCGGGTACTTACTTTGTTACCCGGCAGGCTGTCCATACTCCGGCTAATGTGAGAAAAACCAAAAAAGCCGTCAGAATGGCATTCGAGAACCAGTTAGGCAATAAGCCGGGCTTATCATTCATTGAAATTGTATCCAACTGTAACTCAGGGTGGAAGATGACACCCGTCCAGGCTAACCAGTGGATGGTGGATAATATGTTCCCTTTCTATCCGCTTGGCGATATAAAGGTGGATGGAGCGCTGGTCGCGAAATAGTCATTAGTCATTGGTCGTTAGTCAAATTAATAAATTATGACAGAAGAAATTATCATAGCAGGTTTTGGCGGACAGGGTGTACTGTCGATGGGTAAGATCATGGCCTATTCCGGTATCATGCAAGACCAGGAGGTTAGCTGGATGCCCTCCTACGGGCCGGAAATGCGCGGCGGAACAGCAAACGTAACGGTGATACTCAGCGATGAAAGGATCAGCTCCCCTATCCTGACCCGGTACGACACCGCGATTATCCTGAACCAACAATCGATGGACAAGTTCGAACCGATGGTGAAGCCGGGCGGAACGCTGATTTACGACGCCAACGGCATCACCCGGCATCCCGAAAGGAAAGATATAAAGATTTACCGTGTTGATGCAGCCGATGAAGCCTCGAAAATGGGTTTGTCCAAAATCTTCAACATGATCGTCCTGGGAGGGTTTCTCCGGATCAGGCCGATCATTTCGCTGGAAAATGTGATCCAGGGATTGAAGAAATCACTCCCGGCCCGGTATCACCATTTGATCCCGGATAATGAAAAAGCCCTTAAAAGAGGCATGGAGATCATCGCGCAGGTGAACTGAAACCCTGTCAGACTCAATCACAATTTTTTATACTTTAGCGCTTGCATAATACTGTTTGCATGGCGCCAATTCATAACAGGAACCTGAAAATACCCCATTTTCACAGCCTCAGGGTATATTTGGTTTCCACAATCCTCTACTTTTTTCTGGTCCTGCCGGTGGCCAGTATTCTTGCATTGAAATATTATATACCCGACTATCTTTACCAGAAAAGTGAGCCTGCTGCAATCGCAAATCCTGATATTTCTACAGACCGTCAGGTGTATGATCCGACACCTGATACCCTTGGTAAAACCGTAGATTCCATTCGCCGGGCGGAGAATAATTCTCTGGTCACCGTCAGGTTCTCCACCCCCGATTCACCGCAGTTTCAAATAACTACCGGTGAGAACACCAGCGAAAACAGCCGTTTCGGTGGCACAATCTCCGTTCTGATGAAGCTGCTTTTTGTGAGCTTTATACTGGGTCTTTTTTTCAACCTTCCTTTCAAAATCTATTTCAGCAAAAAAAGAAATCTCAAACCCATTAAACCCGGCGTGTTTCAATATTGCCGCCGGCTGATTTTGAAAGTCCCCCTCATCAATACGGGTATCCTTGCCCTTCCCTACCTGATCACACTGCTGTATATGCTTTATTTTATTTTGTTCAGAAGAGATGAAGATCCGCTGGACCGGCAATTTTACACGCAGTACTTTTTCATCACACTGGTTGCAGGAATACTGACTCTGATGCTTGTGTTCTTCTGGCTCAAACACCGTGTTCATATCCGATATCTTGAACATATATATTCTCCGGATGAATTAAAGAAAAGGATCTTTAAAGGCAAGCCGGGGAGGATTAAAAACCGGCTCTGGATTTCCAGCGCCATGACCACCCTGTTTCCGCTCATTATCGTTGTATTTTATATTGTCCTGAGCATCTCCTCGGTTGAAGAACTTAGCCTGCTAAACCTTTCGGACGAAAACCAGAAAATCCTGCTGGGCAAATACATAGCGTTTGACCTGGGACTTGACCTGCCCACGCTCAATGAATTCTTCTATGTTAACGCCGTGAACAGCTTCCTGATGGTTGTCGGTATCGGGACCGGCGTATTCATCGCGCTGATCTATGTCGTTCTGTTTGTCAGATGGACAACGGAGGATATAATCTACCCCGTTAACGAACTGCTGGCCAATATGCAGCGGACAGGCCGCGGCGAACTGGATATCTACAGCATTGTCAGAACGAATGACGAAGTTGGCGCCCTGACGGAAGGCTACAATGAGATGACCGGAAAATTAAAAAGTTATTTTGAAAGCCTTGACAAAATCAACCGGTCGAATGCCCGCTTTGTACCCCGGCAGTTTCTCGATTTTCTCGGCAAGGAAAATATTACCGAAATCCAACTGGGCGACCAGGTTCAGCAGGAGATGACCATCATGTTCTCCGACATCCGTGATTTCACCTCTATCTCGGAATCGATGACCCCAAAGGAGAACTTTGATTTTATCAACAACTACCTGGGATATATGGAACCGGTCATCCGGACAAATAACGGTTTCATCGACAAGTTCATGGGCGACTCCATTATGGCGCTCTTTCCCGAAAGAAGTGAAGACGCCCTGAACGCCTCGATCGAAATGCGGATTAAGCTCCTGGAATTCAATGAGATCATGGGTCAGTTCGGGAAACCTGCCATCGATGCAGGGATTGGAATACATACCGGCTTGCTCATGCTCGGTGTGATCGGTGGTGAAGGACGGATGGACAGCACCGTAATATCGGATGCGGTGAACCTGGCTTCGAGGCTGGAAGGGCTGACCAAAATTTACGGCGGATCGATTATCATTACGGAAGATACGCTCATCAAACTGAACGATCCGAATCATTACCATTTCAGGTTCCTGGATGTCGTAAAAGTAAAAGGGAAGAAAGAAGCCATATACATCTTCGAGATCATGGACGGTGAACCGGAAAGGATCAGAAACCTGAAGCTCATGACCAAAGACGATTACAATAAGGCGCTGCAATCCTACAAGAAAAAGGAATTTGAGAAAGCGCTCAACCTGCTTCAAAACATAGAAGCGGTAAATCCTGACGATAAAGCCGTTAAAATATATATCGACCGTTGTAAACATTATTTAAAAAATGGTGTTCCTGACATGTGGGATGGAGTTGCAAGTTTTGAAATGAAATATTGATAAACATTTTCCGGGCTGGTTATCCGGTTAAACAGAAAGGTTTTAAGATGAATTACGAAGCCGCCAAAAAATATATCATCACGAGATTAGAAAAAGAACTGGACCCCCGGCTCACCTACCATTCCCTTTCCCATACGCTAGATGTTCTCGAATCAGCCGTCAGACTGGCAGATATGGAACAATTGCCGGAGACGGAAAAGCTCTTGCTGATGACTGCCTGCCTTTATCACGATTCGGGGATGTTGATAACATATCGCGGACATGAAGACGCCAGTATCATGATCTGCCGGGAGAAACTGCCTGAGTTCGAATATTCAGCGGAAGAAATCTCAGCCGTATGCAGGATGATCAATACGACCAAACTGCCGCAATGCGCCAATAAACCCGCCGATAAAATTCTGTGCGATGCTGATCTGGATTATTTAGGCCGGCCCGATTTTTTTATGATCTCCCACAAGTTAAAATATGAATGGGATATTTTGAACATTCATCCGACTAGTTTGTTTGAATGGTACCAGATCCAGAAAGATTTTCTGTCAGGCCACAGATATTTTACAAAATCAGCGAAAGAGTTGCGCCAGGAATTCAAAATGCAGATCCTGAGTCAAATCGAATTTATGTGCAATCATCATAAATAAACATAATCGTGCTGAGTGGATAATTTTCTATTTTTGCTTTAATCAAAAAAAAATCAACTGTTCATGGAAACCGCAAAAAATCCCATTTTTCTTGTACCAACCGATTTTTCGGAAGTGTGCGCCAATGCTGCCCACCGTGCAGCTTCTCTTGCCAAAGACTTCAATTATAAAGTCGTCCTGCTGCATGTGATTGACAGGAACACCATCAGCGAACTGAAGAAAGAGGGTAAAGGTCCTGAATGGGTGGATGAAAAGCTGAAAGACCTGTCGAACGCGTTAAATCTTGAATATGGTGTTAAGGTTGAGACCATTTCACAGGAAGGCGATATATTTACAACGATTGCAGAAGTGGCCAACGACATCAAAGCCAGCCTGATATTCCTGGGAACCCACGGAAAAGTGGGAATGCAGAAAATTACGGGCAGTTTTGCGCTGAAAGTCGTTACCAGCTCCGAATTACCCACCATTGTTGTTCAGAAAAGGCCGTTTGGTAAAGGGATCAGCACTATCGTTATGCCGATCACTTCTGACGCAGGTCCCTGGGCCAAAACAAAATGGGCGGCATCCATTGCCAAAGAATTCAACTCGACTATCCATATTTTCCACCTTCCGGGGGAAGAGATGGAAGACGTCATTACCATGATAACCAATCATTTCCAGGTTAACGGGGTGAAATTTGAAATAAAAGAAGCGGAAAAAGCAACCAGTTTCACCAAACAGGTCATTGATTATTCCACTGCAAGAAATGCGGATATGATCCTGATCATGACAAATCCTGATAAGAGCCTGAAGTCGTTCCTCCTGGGTAGCTACGACGAAGATATCATCTTCAATACATCACAGATTCCCGTCATGTGCATCAATCCGCGTGATTTCAACTGGAAAAAAATTATCCCCCGGTAAATACGGGCCCTTTCTTACACTTTTAACCAAATAACTCCGGCTTATCATGAATATAACATCGGACAAGGAGAATATTATCCTGGTTCCCACCGACTTCACACCGGTGGGCCAGAATGCCATAGATCACGGGGTAAAGGCTTGTGAAATACTCGGATTCAAACTGGTTATCCTTCACGTTATCAATAGAGAAACCCGGGCGGTCTTTGGCAAGACCGATACAGAAAAAGCTGTTCAACAGAGACTTGCTGAGATTGCGGAAGCAGTTAAGACGAAATCGACCATTGAGGTTGAGGTGGCCGCACGCGAAGGAAGTATATTCGATGTGATCAGCGAAGTCGCCAAAGAGTTAAAAGTCAACCTGATGATCCTGGGCACCCATGGCAAAAGAGGCCTTCAGCATCTAATGGGAAGCTATGCTATGAAGGTCATTACCCAGTCGCCTGTTCCGGTCATTGTAGTCCAGAAAAGGCAGATCGGCCCTGGCGGTTACAGGAAAGTCGTTTTCCCGATAAGCCTCCATACAGAATCACGTCAGCAGGTGTTTTACGCCATTGTCACTCAATTGCTGTTTAAAGGCGAGATCCACATCTTTAAACAGACCGGCAATAACCCCGAGGATAATACCAAACTGCGGATCATCACATCACAAATTACCGAAGAATTTGACAATAAGCACGTTAGATACAGCCTGACCGAAGCCGACAGGGCATCAAACTTCACCGGTCAGTTGCTCGATTTTGCCGTATCGGAAAGTGCCGACCTGATCATGATGATCACCGACAGCGACAGCATCCACCCTACTTTCGATAATAGTTCGTGGAGTGAAAAACTGATCTTTAATATCGCCCAAATCCCTGTATTTTGCATCAACCCGGTATTTCTGGGGCAGACTTATTATTCATTCTGAAAAGACAATATCCTGACATCCGAAAAAATCCGACCTTTGTATAAAGGGTCTTGATGTTATGACAACAGCAGAAGCCAGAAGCCGGATGGAATGGCTGGCCGGAGAGATCAACCGGCATAACTACCGGTATTACGTTCTCTCTGATCCGTTGATTTCTGATTACGAATTCGATATGTTACTGGAGGAACTGGTTCATCTGGAAAACCTGTATCCTGAACTGGCAACAGCCGACTCCCCGACAAAACGGGTCGGGACCGATCTGACGAAGGAATTTATGCAGGTGGATCACAGGTACCCGATGCTCTCACTCGGTAACACATATTCAGAGCAGGAAATCATTGAGTTCGACGGAAGGGTCAGGAAATTGCTGGATAATGAAGCGCCCGAATATGTCTGCGAACTGAAGTACGACGGCGTTGCCATAGGACTTACATACCGGGAAGGGAAACTGGTGCAGGCGCTGACCCGGGGCGACGGGACCCGGGGCGATGATGTGACGAACAATGTTAAAACGATTAAAAGCATCCCCCTGGCTCTCTGGGGCGACTTCCCCTTCGAATTTGAAATAAGAGGCGAAATCTTCATGCCCCGGAGCAGCTTCGACAGATTGAATGCAGAGCGTGAAGAAATTGGCCAGCCGTTGTTTGCCAATCCCCGGAATGCGGCATCCGGAAGCCTTAAAATGCAGGATCCGGCCGAGGTGGCCAAAAGAAATCTCGACTGCTACCTTTATTTCATGATGGGGGATAATCTCCCGGCCGGCAATCATTACCAGTGCCTTCAAAAAGCGAAGGAATGGGGGCTGAAAATATCGCCCTACATAGCCCGGTGTTTCACGCCTGACGAAATCTTTGAATTTATCAAAACCTGGGATTCAGGCCGCAGGGAACTCCCCTTCGATATCGATGGAATTGTGATTAAAGTCAACGATTTCTCTCAACAAGTGATCCTGGGCTACACTGCCAAATCGCCCCGCTGGGCAATTGCCTATAAGTTCAAAGCCGAAAGGGTTTCGACGCCCCTGTTGTCGATCGATTACCAGGTAGGACGCACGGGCACCGTGACACCGGTGGCTAACCTGAAACCGGTGTTCCTGGCCGGGACTACCGTAAAACGGGCATCGCTCCACAATGCCGACATCATTAAGAAACTTGACCTCCATGAGGGTGATCATGTTTTTGTGGAAAAGGGCGGCGAGATCATCCCGAAAGTAGTGGGCGCCGATCCGGCTCAAAGGGCTTTTTTTGCACCGGCTGTGAAATTTATCACTCACTGCCCGGAATGCAACACACCTTTGGTAAGGCAGGAAGGTGAAGCGGCCTGGTTCTGCCCCAACGATACGGGTTGCCCGCCACAGATCAAAGGGCGCCTGGAGCATTTCATCAGCCGCAAGGCAATGAATATCGACAGCCTGGGAGAAGGAAAAGTTGAATTGCTCTATGATAAAAACCTGGTCAGCAATATTGCCGATTTGTACGATCTCACCTTCGACCAACTGCTGGGACTGGAAAAAACGTATGAAAATGAAGATGGTCTGATTGAAAGGAAGATCAGTTTCCGGGAAAAGACGGTGAACAATATCCTCGCGGGTATAGAACAATCGAAATCCACACCCTTCGAAAGAGTCGTCTATGCTTTGGGCATCCGGTTCGTCGGCGAAACGGTGGCTAAAAAACTTGCCCGGCATTTCGGCGATATCGATGCCATCATGCAGGCCGGTTTCGAAGAATTGAAACAAGTGGAAGAAATCGGAGAAAAGATTGCCGGTTCGGTTGTTGAATTTTTTTCCAAATCGGAGAACCGCGCTATTGTTGAAAGATTGAGGCAGAAAGGGATCCGGATGCAGAACGACCAAAGCGTTGTAGAAATCGCGGAAAACAAGCTCGGCGGAAAGTCATTTGTGATCAGCGGCGTTTTTGCCCGTCATTCGCGCGATCAGCTCAAGGAAATGATTGAAAAATACGGAGGCCGCAATACAGCCTCCGTAACGGGGAAAACAGATTATTTGCTGGCAGGTGAAGGCATGGGGCCGGCGAAGCTTAAAAAAGCCGGCGACCTGGGCGTAAGGATCATCTCTGAAGAGGAATTCCTGGAGATGATCACAACGGTTTAACAGAGGAAGCCCCCGATTCGTCGAGAGAAATCCTGGGATTTCCTTTGTAACGTATCGTAGATGCGCCGGAAGCATCAATATTTAATGTTCCTGTAGCCCACACTTTGGCGTCCGATGCACCGCTTACTTCTACCGAAAGATCCTGGAACTCAAGATTCTCTGCATCAAAATCGGAAGCTCCCGACAGCTCAAACCTTCCGGAAGTGGCTTTACCGGTCAGATCGATCTCGGAGGCGCCACTGAATTCGGCATCCAACTTATTGGCTGTCAGGTTTAGTTCGATCTCCGTGGCGCCGCTCACATTCAGCTCAAGGTCCGTAAAACTCAGTGTGCCCGCGCTTCTCACTTCTACCGCCCCACTGAAGTCAACAGATTCGAGCTTCGTAATCGTCAGGTAAATCCTCATTTCATGATAACGTGGATTCCAGGTTGATTCGGTATAGATCTTCAGCGTGCTGCCATTCACCTCAGTCTTGATATCTTTCAGTTCATCCGCCTCGGCTTCTACAACAAGCTTTACCTGGTCACCTTGAGATAGAATGACTTCAAAAGCTCCGCCGATATCCAGTTTCGTAAAGTTCGCGATGTTGCGTTCTTCTTTAACAGGATTTTCCTGACCCCGTGGTTCCGGAAAATTCCGGCATCCGTATGATGTAGTTGATATCAATCCGAGGATAATCAATAACGCGAAATGGGTTACAAATTTTTGCATTTTCATAATTTATTGAATTAAAATGATTTATTCCGAAAAACTTATTCTTGCGTTCGCATTTTTCCCTATTATGGTGAGCTGGCCGGCCGTTGTTCCGCTGCCTATCTTACCTTTATAAACCTGTGTTGTATAATTCTCGGTCTGATGGCTGATGGAAGCCGATTTTGGATAATTCAGCTCACCGAACTGCATCTCGGCATCTACATTGATATTTACCTTTGGATCAAAGGTCATATTGACGTCAGAGAATGAGTTCCTGACTTTGCCTTCTACAAATCCGGGAGCGATATATTCAACATTTAATTCGCCATACTGGCTGTCGAAATCGAACTTACCATTAATCTTTTTGATTTCCGCATCGGTAAATCGTGTTATCAGGATGATCTCGCCCGCGCTATTTATCGTAACATCATCATATTGAGAGTCGAGCACCAGCTTACCGCTGGTTTCCGCCTCTAAATCGCTGAAACGTGAGTAAAACCGCAGGTTATCTGCGTTTTCAGATTCCCAGTCGCTGTATTCGATATTAATATTTCCATCCTTAATATAATCAATCTCCGCATCAGAGAATTTCACCGACATTTCCGTCGAATTTCCTTTAAACGAGCGGGCTTCCAATTCGCCGTACTGAAGGTTGATCTTTGCATCGCCTTCGGTCTCATCCAGGTAAATATCACCGAACTGGTTGTTCAGATCGAGCTTCATCCAACGGGGCATCCGAATGTCGTAATCAATACTGAAATCGCTGTTGCTGATGCTTCCGACGGTAGTGATTCCTTCTACTTTTGTCTGGGTCCCGGAAAGTTCTACATTTATCTTGTTAAGCACCCTGTCGGCTTTTTCCTGGCTGGAGGCGTTCACTTTAACAATCACGTGGATGGTGACTTTACTTTCGTCCCAGGCCAGGCAGTTGATCTTTCCAAATTTATTCCTGATGGTAAGTTCAGCGCCTTTCACAACATTGTAACTGCCGTCTTGAATTTTCGTGTATTCCTGCCCTGTTCCTGATAAAGGATCCAGCAGCAATACTGAGAAGAGCAACACAATTGTCCTGAGGGATTTTCTGTAGGTAAAAAGTAGTGTTTTCATCTGGTTTTTATTAGATATGGCATAACCTGTTTAAAATATCATCGAGCAGATCCGATTTTGTCTTATAATTTCTGATCAGTGCATTGATAAGCTTTTTGTTTTCTTTGTCGGATTGGAGCTGTTCTTCGAGCTGCACCGAACTGGAATCCAGCATTATGATTTCTTCACTTACAACTTTCTGAATGTAAGAGGCTTCGGAAGATGATGCGGCACACTCATTGATTTTCTCTATCTTTTCCTGTGCCAGCTTGTCGTAGTACATTCGGGCCTCCTGTATTTCCTGAGGCAGATCATTAGCAGCTAATTCATTCGACTGGCCATAAGGGGTGACCAGATAGAAAACCACCGATAAAGCAAACAAACCGATGAAGACGGCCGCCACCTTCATAAATCCGCTTAAATGGCGGGTACGGCCCTGTGAGGTGTCGTGGTGAAGGAAATCCAGTTTCGACCCGAACCGGTCGTAGTGCCCTTGTTCCGGTTCGGCATGATCGAAAAGATCCCTGTTTTTTCTGATTTTCTCTTCCAACATTGACATGGTTATATCCTGTTAGTTCAGTTTTGAATTCGTCATATTATTTTCGCATGCCCCGATCAATTCCAGCAATTTCCTTTTCGCCCGTGAATACCTTGTCCGGGAAAGGCTGTAGGAAATGCCAAGGATCTGGGTTATCTCTTCATGATCATAGCCTTCCAGCAGATGAAGGGATAAGATGACCCGGAAATTGTCAGGAAGGGCATGGATCGCTTTCCGAATCTCTTCCACCCGGGTTGAAAGCACCTGCAGGTAATTCTCATCGTCGTCGGTATCAGCCACTTCAGTATCCATCTGATCGATCGAAACCACATCTTTCGTCTTCCTGAATTCATCTATCGCTTTATTCACTGTAATCCTTTTCAGCCAGGCGCCAAAGCTTGATTCCTCCCGGTATGTGCCTATCTGACGGAAGGCTTCCAGGAAAGTCTCCTGCATGATGTCTTCGGCTAATGCCGGGTCATTGACAATCCTTAATGCTGTGTTGAACATCGATTTGTAATAGAGCTTATAGACCTGGATCTGCGCTTTACGGTCATTCTCCCGGCATCCCCGGATCAGATCCACATGTATATTTTTAACCGGCTGTTCCAAAATCAGGAATTTTTAATCTAAGGTCGGATGAAAAAAAGGATTGTTACAATTTCAGGTAGATTTTTTAAGGGGATCATGGAAAATAAGGTTAAGTAAACTTTATACCTTTGGGCGCTTCATTTTTTTGTCCCGGCGATGAAAAAGAATATTTTGCTGCATTTCGGCATCTACCCTATCATCCTCCTGGCCATGATGTTCTGGGGAATGTCGTTTGTCTGGAGTTCAATTGTTTTTAAATATTATAATCCAATTACCACGATCTTTCTCCGGCTGGTCATATCTACCTTATTACTATCACTGTTCATCTATTTTACGGGTAAGTTTGAAAGACTTAAAAAAGAGGACAGGATACTGTTCCTGCTTTCCTCGCTGTTCAATCCCTTCCTGTATTTTATGGGTGAAAACTTCGGGCTGAAGAATTCTTCCCCAACCATCAGCGCGGTTATCATAGCTACCATTCCACTGTTCGCCCCGGTAGCGGCTTACCTTGCATTGAACGAAAAAATAACCTGGTTGACCATTGCCGGTATCTTCATCTCATTTATCGGTGTCGGGATCATGCTTGTAAACCCTGACCTGACGCTCAATGCTTCCCCTGCAGGAATAGCGTTCCTGCTCGGCGCCGTCCTTTCGGCCGTTATTTATTCTGTTTTTCTGAAAAAACTCACCCTGCGCTATTCATCCCTGACCATCATCACCTACCAGAATGCACTCGGAATACTCTATTTCTTCCCTTTGTTCCTGATCTTTGATTTCAATCATTTTCTCACGGTAAAACCAAACCACGAACTGATTTCATCATTGTTGCAGTTATCGGTCTTCGCATCGTCTCTTGCCTTTGTGTTCTTTACTATGGCCGTGAAGGAACTGGGTGTGAGCCGCACGAATGTCTTTTCAAACCTGATACCGGTGTTCACAGCGATTTTTTCCGCTATCTTTATCTCCGAAATGTTCACCGCAACGAAGATTGCAGGCATGGCCGCAGTGATTGCAGGAGTGATGATTTCACAGTGGAAAAGGAGGACGGTAGGAAGGTAGGACGGTAGGACGGTAAGATTAGAATGGCCAATGACGCGAGCACAGCGAGCTTATGACAACTTTATAACTACTTTATAACTACCTTATGACAAAAATCTCAGTTCTCGGCGCAGGCCTTGTTGGGTTTCCAATCGCTCTTGACTTATCGAAAGATGCAGGATTCCAGGTAACCCTATACGATATCCGGAAAGAAAGGCTGCAACGGATTACCCAAAAACACAAGCTTGTCACTGTGCAGGCAGATCTTTCAGATGAATCCATGGTCAGGGAGATTGCCCGGAAATCGGACCTTGTAGTCAGTGCGGTTCCGGGGCATCTTGGTTTCCAGACCTTAAAATATATTATCGAAGAAGGAAAGAATGTCATCGATATTGCATTCTTTCCCGAAGACCTTTTCGAACTGGAAGAGCTGGCAAAAAAGAATGATGTGATTGCCATTTCCGATATCGGCGTGGCGCCGGGGATGAGCAATATTTTGACAGCCTACTGCTCCAAAAAACTTGACTATGCCGAAAAAGCCAGGATTTATGTCGGCGGCCTGCCGGTGGCCAGGCAGCTTCCGTTTGAGTACCGGGCTCCTTTCTCCCCGATAGATGTCATTGAAGAGTACACCCGCCCGGCGCGCTTCATCCGGGATGGCAAACTGGTGGAGATGCCTGCCCTTACCGAGCCCGAGCTGATGAACTTTGCCGGTATCGGGACCCTGGAGGCCTTCAACAGCGACGGCCTGCGGTCGCTTATCCGTACGATCAAATGCCCGGATATGATTGAAAAGACCCTGCGATACCCCGGCCATCTTGCCAAAATTCAATTGCTAAAGGATATAGGGATGCTATCAACCGAACCTGTTGATGTCAAAGGCCAGCAAATCAGGCCGATCGACCTTACAACGCAATTATTGTTCCCGATGTGGGATTTGAAGAACGAGGAAGATCTGACTGTAATGATGGTCATGGTGGAAGGTACAAAGGACGGGAAGAAGATGAGATTCACCTGGGAATTATCCGACCGGTTCGATGCGGATACAGGCATCCATTCCATGGCCCGCACCACGGGATATACCGCCACAGCCGCCGTCAGAATGGTTACTTCGGGGATATACACACGAAAAGGGGTATCTCCTCCCGAATATATAGGATTTGAGCCTCAGTGCGTCGAATTTATGCTGCACGATCTGGCCATGCACAATGTGATCTACACGGAAACGACAGAAATTTTGCCATAAGATGCCGACACAACGCGATCTGTTCTTCCGCTACCTCGGATTACCGTCGCTGAATGCTCCGGCGCTGGAGATCAGCCGTGCCGCCGGCGTTTTCCTGTATGGCCCTGACGGTAAGGACTACGTCGACCTGGTTTCTGGCGTAGCTGTGAGCAACCTGGGGCACCAGCACCCCGATATTGTCAATGCTGTAAGGGAACAGGCCGGAAAACATTTACATCTCATGGTATATGGCGACCTGGTACAATCGCCTCAGGTGCTGCTGGCTGAAAAACTGGCTTCGTGCCTCCCCTCTGCCCTTCGGTCCGTATATTTCGTTACATCGGGCAGCGAAGCCATCGAAGGGGCTTTGAAACTGGCAAAGCGTTATACCGGGCGGACCGGTGTCGTAGCGTTTCATAAGGCATACCATGGAGGAACGCACGGCGCTTTGAGCATTTGCGGTGATGAAAGGCTGAAAACGGCCTTCCGGCCGCTGCTTCCCGACATTACCCACATTAAATTCAACAGATTCGAAGATCTTGACCAAATAACAGACAAAACCGCCTGCGTGGTGGTGGAGACGATCCAGGCCGAAGCCGGGATCGTCCTACCCGCCGCCGGTTTTCTCGAAGCTTTGCGCGCAAAATGCACAGAAACCGGCGCATTGCTGGTAATAGATGATATCCAGATGGGGATGGGACGGACCGGGAAATTATTCAGCTTTGAGCATTGCGGGATAGTTCCAGATATTTTATGCCTGGCCAAGGCTTTCGGAGGCGGCATGCCGCTGGGTGCATTTATCTCGTCAAAGTACATCATGCAAAGCCTTGCCCATGATCCCGAACTCGGGCACATTACTACGTTTGGCGGCCACCCGGTGAGCTGTGCTGCTGCGCTGGCCTCGTTGAATTACCTGGTAAATACAGGCATATTTGAAGCAGCGGAGCAGAAAGCCCAAATGTTCATCGAAAGTCTTGCAGGTCATCCGGCCATTAAGACTATCCGGCATAAAGGGTTAATGATCGGGATCGACCTGGAAAGCATTGAGATGAATCAAAAACTGATGAAGGCATTCCATGAAAACGGATTGATTGCCGATTCATTCCTTTTCCGGCCGCAGGCCTTTAGGATAGCGCCCCCGCTGATCATAACCGAGGAAGAAATTGAAATGACCTGCGAGAGGATCATCGCCAGTTTGAATCGCCTGTAGAAGCGAAGATTCTTTTTACTGCATACTTATTTTTCGATATACTTTTCGGCAGAATATCGACTTTTTCGATGAACCCATCCGGGTTATTTTATACACCTCACATTCAGTCCAAACTCCTTGTTTGAGTTTTGTATCTGGCAATTTGACGTGCTGTAATGCAACATTTTACTTTGAGTGGTTGAATTTTGCGTACTGCTCCAGCAATCGCCATCCGTACCCCTGGCAGCCAGGTTGCCCGTAGCGTCAGTCAATACACCTGCCATATGAAGTTTCAGGACACTTGCAAATGCTTCATTGGCATTATCCCACTCACCATTAATATCAGCGTTGGTCCATTCCGTATTTGTAGGAAGTCGCCAACCTGTCCCCAACAATAAATAGCATGGATCATTTTCAGGCTGCCAATCATAGTTTTCGGTTATATCGGTTATCCATGCCGTGCTGGGTGTCCGCACACTGCCATCATGTTTATATCCCTGCTGTCGGTTAAATTGCCAGTACCACCCGGCCGGAGGCTCAGTGGTCTGGTTAACAGTGGTAGCCTGGTAATCTGCGCCCAAGTTCTGAGTTATCCAGCACTGTTGTATACCGCTTAAGTCCGATAAGACGGTTCCGTACGTCACAGTTTTATCAACAGGTGCTACAGTTCCAGCCACATGATTCCTGACAATCGGGGAACCACAAGTTTCATTCGGATTAATCGTTTCCGTTCCATAAGGCACCTCTTTCCATAATCCTGCACTATTCACATAAATATAAAGTTTCTCATCCGTTGTGCAAAAGACCATTAATCCTGATGCAGGTCCGGGTATTCCTTCGATCTGGGCAAGTGTCATCCTTGGAGGAAGAAACCCTTTCACATTTGAACTTATATCTAACAAAGCAGAACTATTTGGATTTGACGTCCCAATACCAATAGATTGAGAACCGCTGATATAAATCGCATTGGCAAAACTGTTCGGCTCTATGACGATAACATCCATCAGGTTCGCATGATCCCGGATCTTGAATCCGCCTGATAAGGTTGCCTTGAATTTCCAGTTAGCACCGCTGGCATTGTCAAGCATCACATACGTCGCACCTCCCGAACCCCCTAAATTCTGTACTGTAATCGTGGGCTCGGTCATGCTTTTTGCGACATGAAGAAGAGTGGCCGGAGAATTGGTCCCAATCCCGACATTACCGGAATTGGTATTGTAGATGTTGTTTCCGTTGGCAGCCCATTGTGCCAGTGTTTGACCGGCTCCGGAAAAGATCAGAAAAAAAATTCCCGTGTAACGAAAAATTGTTCTCATAATCACTTGGGTTTATGGTTAACAATAATTGAATACATTTCAGAATCAATCATTTGGATGGTCGTCGTTAACCAATAATCGTGACTTAGGCAAAGAAGGGATTATTGAATAAATATTCACCGTGACTAAGATAAGAAATAAAAATATAAATGTCAAATAATTATAGAACCATGCCATTATGTCTTTTTAAAATCTAGATCATTTGTAAATATCAGCCATTATGGCATATATTTGACTAATTATTCCTTCGGCCCAAACTTTGATATTTTCAAATGCTTAATTTAAGTCATTCATAATTAAGAATTAAGAATTAAAAATTAAACATTAACTTAAAGTAAAGGAGGAACAAGCCATGTTACCAGCATTAAGAAAAAAGAGCACGTTTCCGAGTCTGTTTGATGAGTTCTTTAGCGGTGATGTTTTCCCCGGTTTTTTCCTTGATTTTGACAAAAGGATGGCCACACCTGCCGTCAACATTATCGAAAGCAAAGATGATTACCGGATTGAGGTCGCCGCGCCCGGGCTCGATAAAGCGGATTTCAGGATCAATATCGAAAACAACATCCTGACAATCAGCGCTGAAAAAGAAGAAAAACAGGAAGAAAAAGATGAAAAAGTGATGCGCCGGGAGTTCAATTACTCCTCATTTTCGCGGTCGTTCACGCTGCCCGACAGCATGGATACTGAAAAGATTTCAGCCCGACACAAGGACGGCGTCCTGAACGTCATTCTCCCGAAAAAAGAAGAGGCCAAGGAAAAACCGGCCAGGACCATCAAAATTTCCTAAACACACCACCGACGGATTTACCCGTCGGAGTACAAAACAAATAACCGACGGGTAAATCCGCCGGTTATTTGTTTTGTACTTTTGACATCTCAAAGAAACGTACGTGCCGGTATATTTACTCAACTATGAAATGCGCTTTCCTGATCCCAGGCTGGCTGATACTGAAGGATTGCTGGCTGTTGGCGGTGACCTGTCGCCCGAAAGGTTGTTACTGGCATACGAGAAGGGTATATTCCCCTGGTTCAGCGACTATTCGCCGGTCTTATGGTGGTCGCCTGACCCGAGGATGGTGCTTTTTCCAAAAGAGTTCAAAAGATCAAAAAGTCTGCGTCAGACTATGCGCAGCAGGCATTTTGAAATCCGATTCGACTCAGACTTCGGCAGTGTCATCACGAACTGTGCTTCAACCCGGCGAAAACATGAAGACGGCACCTGGATCGTTCCGGAAATCATCGATGCCTATTCGTGCCTGCATGCGAAAGGGTATGCCCACAGTGTGGAAACCTACAGGGAGGGCAAACTGGTCGGTGGGTTGTACGGCGTGTCACTGGGGAAAGCTTTTTTCGGGGAATCGATGTTCTACCTCGAAAGAGATGCATCAAAAGCTGCCCTGGCTGCCCTGGTTGAACGAATGACTGAATGGGACTTTCATTTTATTGATGCCCAGCAAAATACAGAACATCTGGGCCGGCTTGGCGCCCGGCCATTGCAAAGATCCGTCTTTCTTCACCTTCTGCAGGAAGCGGTCAGCTATCCAACGGTCTTAGGGAAATGGGAGTAAATAATATTACAAGATGAGTGACGAACAGAATCGGGAATTTATGGAGGAGGCGATCCGGCTGGCCGCATTGAATATGGATGCGACCCACGGCGGCCCTTTCGGATGTGTCATTGTCAAAGACGGCCGGATCATCGCTTCAGCTTATAATGAAGTGCTCCGGACCAACGATCCGACTGCCCATGCGGAGATTGTGGCTATTCGCCGCGCCTGTGAGAAACTGAACTCATATCAGCTGGCCGGATGTGAAATCTTTACCAGTTGCGAGCCCTGCCCGATGTGCCTGGGTGCGATCTACTGGAGCCGTCCGGCCAAGGTTTACTATGCCGCTTCAAGAAAAGATGCGGAAAAAGCCGGTTTCGACGATAACCACATTTACCAGGAAGTTGCCGTTCCAGACCAAAACAGGGTCATACCCTTCGAGCAGTTCATGCCCGACAAGGTCGTAAAGCTGTTTCAACAGTGGGTTCAGTTAAAACGTGACGTCAACTATTAATGCCAGGCAGGAATTGAACCGGACATTCAAAACGCACATCGCCCTCCTTGGAGCCAATTTCATCTATGGCCTGAATTATGTCATCGCTAAAGGGATCATGCCCGATCACCTTTCCCCAAAATCGATCATTTTCATCCGGGTCATCATTACGGTCGTGATATTCTGGATCCTTCACCTTTTCATACCATCTGAAAAAGTAGAGAAAAGGGACTTGTTCAAATTCGCATTGTGCGCCTTCTTCGGGGTTGCCGTCAACCAGTTGCTGTTCTTCGAAGGATTGAATTTATCCACCCCTATTAACGCATCGATCATCATTACTGTTATTCCGGTGCTGGTCCTGCTTTTTTCACATTTCATACTGCATGATAAAATTACTCCGATCAAAGTTGCCGGAATTATAATGGGAGCTGCCGGGGCATTAATGGTCATCCTTTCAGCCGGCGCCGGCGATTTCAGGTCGGCAACCATGCTGGGGAACCTGCTCATCTTCATCAATGCAGCCTCATGGTCGTTCTACCTTGTCCTCATAAAACCGCTCATGGAGAGATACGACAACTTTACCGTCATGAAATGGGTTTTCCTGTTCGGATTCATCATCATCTTCCCATTCACCTTCAATTCATTTGCCTCGTCGTCATTCTCCACTATACCGGTGAATATCTGGTTATCCATCTCTTTTGTCGTATTTGGCGCAACCATCATTGCTTATTTTCTGAATAATTACAGCCTGAAATCCGTTAGCCCCAGCGTTAATGGCATTTATATTTACCTTCAACCGCTGATCGCATCGGTGGTATCCATCCTTTTTGGCAAAGATCAAATCTCGGTCATCAAGATATTAGCTGCCATTCTGATCATGACGGGCGTTTACCTGGTTACGCGCCACTCCCGAAAAACCGCCTCCATTTTCCCTGAACAATAATATTTTTTGCTCCGTCGGGAAAAAGTCTAATTTTGCCAAAATTTTTAAAGATGAAAAAATATTATCTCTCCGCCGTATTATTATTTGCATTAACCTTAAGCGCTTCTGCCCAGGATACCGTAAAAGTGGCCCTGAAGACATCCGCCGACTCTCTTTCATTCAGCTTCGGCTACCTGATCGGGAACAACTTATTTGTCCAGAATGTCGAAAATATCAATCAGAAGATTTTCATGAAAGGTTTTAATTATGGATATTCGGACCAGAAAACCACCTTATCGGTGGAAGAAGCAAACCGGATCATCCAGCATTATTTTCAGAATATGATCTCAGATGAATCAAAACAGAACCTCGAAAAGAGCAATGCTTTTCTTGAGGAAAACAAATTGAAAGAGGGCGTCACCACCCTTCCGAGCGGTCTCCAATATACGATTATCACAGCGGGTACGGGCGAATCGCCAAAACCGGAAGATAAAGTAAAGGTGCACTATACCGGGCATCTTATCGACGGGACTGTTTTCGACAGTTCGGTAGAGCGCGGCGAACCGATCGTATTCGGTGTAAACCAGGTTATTCCCGGATGGACCGAAGCGTTGCAACTTATGCAGCCCGGAGCACAATGGATTCTTTATATTCCGCCAGCCCTGGCTTACGGTGAAAACGGCGCCGGCGGCGTCATAGGCCCGAACCAGGCCCTCATCTTCGAAGTGGAACTGATAGAGGTGGTTAAATAAAGGGTGTTTCTTCCTCAAAATCAGGTCTATAGCTTTCATGGCTTGAGAAGTCCTGCACCCAGCCTTTACTGAAACCAAGCTTATGGAGGGCTTCGGTTACACGTTGATACTCCTTTTCCGAAATGGTCCTGCCCAATGATTCATGATTTTGTACAAGGTATGTGGGATAAAATTGCGACATCAGGGAAATATGCAACTGGTTTGACACCTCGTATGCAATGGTTCTCAAAACATTGATGCTGTTCACCGGGTGTCCGGGCAGCACCAGGTGCCTGACAATCACCCCGTTCGTAGCATAACCCCTGTTATCCACCGGCAGACCGGTCCCTTTTTGCCTTACCATTTCTTTTAACGCTTCCAGGGCAACAGTAGGGTAGTTCTTTACATCAGAATATTTTCTCCCCAGGTTTTCATCCGAATATTTATAATCAGGAAGATAAATATCGATGTAACCTTCCAGGCCGCGAATGCTTTCAACGGTATCATAACCATTTGTATTATAAACAAATACAGGATCTGACCCCATCTCACGCAACGCATTGACAATTACTTTGACATGCGGGATAAAATGGCCTGGGGATACAAACCCGACATGGTTAATCCCTGTTGCTAGTATCGTTGCAATGCGTTCAAGAACCTCCGGCAACGACAGCCTGTTTCCACCGTAATCCAGTGAATTGCAGCTGATCTGATGATTCTGGCAATAGATACACTGAAGATTGCAATTCGTAAAAAAAATATTGCAAATACCCCGGTCGCCCGAAATGACCGGTTCTTCACCTCTATGCGGGAAAATGGAGGAAATGGTGAAATCAGTACCGGCTTTGCAATAGCCCCTTTTATCCGAAAACCGGTCGGCGTTGCAATTCCGCGGGCAAATCCTGCAATTCTTCAGTTCCTCAATAGGCTTAACCAATTGTTCAAAATCGAGCCTGCTGATATGATCCCGGATTTCCTTCATCTTGTGTCCCTGAGTGCACTATGTGTCCGAATAGTAAATTTGATAACAGCAAAGATAAACTTGGAAACATCTTCTTAACCCATTAAATTTGTAGAAACCAAAAACTGAGTTATGCACCGGCTTAATCTTTTACTCGCATTTTTCTTTATCTGCATCCTTCAGACTATTCATTCTCAGGATATTGCATTATCAGTAAAAAAAGGTGTAATCCTAAACAGCTATACTTTAAATGGCATGACGAGTAAATTTCCGGTTACTTATCCTCTTTTGACCTTCAGGTTAGATAACGAATTAATCAGTCTTGCTGATGCAAAAGCCTATTGCACTGATTCTTCCATTATTTTCGATTACAAGGGATTGATTACCGGTGAGATCATCGCGGATAATGAATTTCAAGAGGTCTGGCAGCGCCGGGTCATTCTACGCAATCCAACCGATGATACGATCGACATTGAAAACCTGGTCCCTTTCGGCGAAATTCCTGATCATGTATTTCTGACTGCACAGGGTCCGTGGGCTCTGGCAAGGGCATGGCTTTTCATGCCGGCACAGGAACCCGTCAGCGTTATCCTGCCCGATAATGCCTGGGAAATGGGTTATGGAGCGCTGGAGCTCAGCGATACGCTTGGCATTTGCGCCATTGCACGAAGGGTCGGCACCGAAAAAGCCGAATCCAGGCGTTACCGGACTATCATTTATCCGGGTGGATCGGTAGAATATGTTTTATGGGTAGATGAGTTCACCGGTAAATGGCAAGACGGATTAAAAAAAATGTTCCGGGAGCATTATCTGTTCGATCTTGAAACATTCGACGAAACGCTGTACCAAAGAAAAGACCTGCATTGGATCCGGCGATCGTACCTGATCGGGCTGCAATTTGCCTGGAACCGTGAATTTTACGATTGGAAAGAGCAAAGATACACAGCGGATTCATTTCTCGAAAAAGGCCAGGAATTATTTGGCGGCTATGATGTGATCGGCTTATGGCCTACCTGGCCGCGGCTGGGAGTTGACCGGCGCAACCAGTGGGACATGTTTGCCGATTTGCCGGGAGGATTGGAAAAGATCAGGGAGTTCTCGGTAAATTGGAAGCAGAAAGGGACGAAGTTTTTCATTTGCTATAATCCCTGGGATGAGAGCACACGAACGGAGAATCCATACCAAGGCATGGCGCGGCTGATCGAAGCGACAGATGCCGACGGAGTGGTGCTGGATTGCCACGGCGCTTCGAGCCATGCACTCCAGCATGCGGCCGACAGCGTGAAGGCCGGCGTGATCATGTACAGCGAAGGGATGGCTGTGGTGAAAGATATGCCGGGGATCGTCGCCGGCCGGGTGCATGACGCCATTGTCATGTCGCCACTGCTCAACCTGAACAAGATGATCCGCCCCGACTTCGGCATTTTCCGGGTATGCCAGCTGCACGACGGCCGGATACGCCGTGAAGTTTCCATTGCCCTTTTCAACGGTTATGGCACCGAGTTGAACACCTTCGCCCCGGGGCAAGCGGCAAATATGGAGAACGACCTGGTCTACCTGGGAAAGACCACGCAAATCCTCAGGGAAAATACATCCTGCTTTACTTCTGTTGCCTGGACACCCCTGATCAACACCACGTACGACGGTATCTGGGTAAACGAATGGCCGGAAGAAAAAGGCAAAACCCTGTTTACCGTGCTGAGCCTGAGGCCGGAAGGATTCTCCGGCCCGTTATTCAAATATGAAACGGGACAGGGTAAACATGCCATCAGCCTGTGGCATCATGAGGAACTGGACTGGATTGAGAAAGAAGGAGAAATTTATATTCCTGCAAAGCTGGAAGCGTTCAATTCGTTTGATATCGGAACGCGGGCAGAAAGCAGCGTAGACTGCATTGCTATTTTGCCGGAATTACTGAATGTCAAACTGGAATCGGGTATTCTGAATATCATTGCTCAGGCTGGCGATGAAATCCGCATCTGGGCTGGTAATCCATCGTATCAGAATAAAGCATGCAGAATTTTTCCACCGGGGATCTACCGGATCGATGTGACCGATATTTTTGACGGCTTTGAAGGAAAGATTGTTGTCCAGTTATTCGATGACCATGAACTGGCAGATGAAAGGATTGTTGTGCTGGAACCGGGGAGTCCCCGGCTTGTGCGGGAAACCATAATACCCGGAACCGATAAGAATTACACCGGAGATATGATCCGGATCCCGGGTGGAACGTTTTATTTCCGTGCTGAAAATACCGATCAGTTCATCCCCTATCCTGATACCAGGGATGCGGTAACCAGGGAGGTTACATCGTTTTATATAGATAAATACCCTGTGACAAACCAAAAGTTCCTGGAATTTCTGAAGGATTCCGGTTACCGGCCTTCCGATACCGTCAATTTCCTGAAACACTGGCAGGATGGAACGATTCCAAAGGGTTTGGAGGATCACCCTGTTGTGTATGTCAGCCTGGAGGATGCCCGTGTCTATGCGGAATGGGCGGGAAAGAGACTCCCGACAGAAGTCGAGTGGCAATATGCCGCGCAGGATACGGATGGGCGGATCTGGCCGTGGGGCAGCGAATTTGATTCCACCCGCTGCAATAATGGCTCCGGGTTCACAACGGCAGTCGATGCCTTTCCTTTGGGCGCCAGTCCTTTCGGGGTGATGGACATGACGGGAAATGTGTGGCAGCTCACCGGTGATGTTTACGACAACGGCACCTACTATTTTGTGATTATGAAAGGCGGCAGTTTTTATAAACCAACATCGTCGTGGTGGTACGTAAAAGGCGGGCCGCAACCCAATACCTGGCACCAGCAGCTCCTGCTCGTCTCACCCGGATTCGACCGCTGTGCCACGGTCGGGTTCAGGTGCGTGAAAGATTCCGGAGAATGATTACTGCAAACTGTTATAAAAATCCACCACCAGTTTCATCTGGTTGCAATCTTTCATTTTCAAATTCTTTTCCTCCATGAAGTTTTTTACTTCTGCTTCTTTATCACTGAAAGCACAAAGGATACTTTTCCGTCCCGTTGCAACCGGTTTGGCCCGCTCGCCGGGTTTGACCAGGTAAAACTCACATTCCCGGATAAAGGCTTCATCCTGCTGGCCCGACTTTGATTCCTCATTCATATGATAACGGATCACCCTCCGGATCAACAATTCACACCGGCCTTCCGAGAGGACTTCAAAATAGCTTTTCCCGATAACTGCTCCGTTAAGGTATTCCGCATAGATGAATTTCTTTCCGCCGATCAGGAAGAACTCCGCTTCTTCAGGCCTGGCAAATGCCAGGGTATCTTCATCCTGAATGAATTGTAACTGCTGATGATAAATATCATATCTCAACATGATATTATCGATAACCTTATTATTACGAAGCGTGACTGAACCCGGAGCCCAACCGGGCTCGAGGTAGATGCCGCCGGACTGGCCTCCGAATGATGCGGCACCGGCTCCCCCGCCGGTAGTATTGTGATCCTGCAACATGGCCAGATCCTGCCGTGCAGTGGGAGAATCCGTCTGTTTAAATTTTGATGACGGGTTAACGGTGGTTTTAATCCCATCAACCTGGGCACCGGTTTCAAAAAACAGGCAAATGAAACCCGCCAGAATGAACATCGCTTTACTTTTCATGGCTCAATAGATTAAATTACTGATTATCAATAGATATTATCAGCTCTTTCTCTATAAAGATAATCATTTACGAGCCTATTTCAAAGCATATATCGAAATATTTTATATATAGACGTAAGGATGCTATTGATTATTACATTTTTTAACTTTTTTTATGAAATCATTTTTACAATGACTCAATCAATCAGGTACAATGGCTTCATTTCTGCTTTAAGCTTGTTTTCAGGGAATGCAATATTATTTATACTTTTAGAGGACGATTATGGAATGGTTGCTGATTGTCATCGGAATTTTATTAGTCCTGGCGGGCATTGCCGGGGCGGTATTGCCCGGACTTCCCGGGCCGCCGCTGAGTTTCATCGCGCTGGTATTGCTTCAGTTCAGGGATGAGCCCGCATTCGGAGAGGACTTTATGATCCTTATGGGATTGATCATGATCGCTGTTACGGTATTGGATTATGTGATCCCGGTGTATGGCGCCAAAAAGTTCGGCGGAACGAAAAAAGGGGTATGGGGAAGCACGATCGGGCTGGTGGCAGGCCTTTTTCTTTTGCCGGCACTGGGGATCGTTATCGGGCCATTTGGACTGATCGGCATAATCATTTTCCCTTTCCTGGGAGCCTATATCGGGGAGAAGATGAGCGGCAGAGACAGCGATACGGCTTTGAAAGCGGCTTTTGGCACATTTATCGGTTTCCTGGCCGGGACAGTTATGAAGCTGGTATATAGTATCGTAGCGGCGGTGTATTTCTTTATCGGGATATTTTGATTTTGTGATATTATGAGCTTGTGATTTTGTGATATTATGAGCTTGTGATATTGTGAGCTTGTGATTTTGTGAACTTTAAAAAATAGTTTTGTTAATAAATTCTTTTGGGAAAAGCAGGTGAGCTATTGACAAGGGCAGATTGGTTCCTTATATTTGTTTCGCCTGAACATCACTAACTTACTAAAAGAAGAAAAAGGATCAATTTAGCAGACGCTTACGCGGGCATGTTGAATTTTTCTGATAATCCCCCCGAACTCCTTTACTACAAGTGCTAAGTGCAACAGACTGATCTCTACTTAGTCATAACAATAGTAATCATTATGCCATTAAACAAGAAACTCGAGCGCAAATTCCGGAAAACATACGGGATTGACCTGTTGCCGGTTGGTATGGCGGATACGTTGATCGCCGATATCGTGGAGTGGAACGGGGCGATTGGCAGGACGGTTGATCTGGAGCACATCAGCCTTCTGGAGTTTTTAAAGATCGATGAGCCGACCCGAAAACGGCTGAAGGAAGCTATTGCCGGTTTGCCGCTGCACAAAGCCGCTATGCAGCAGATCACCATCGACAGCACGTTCAACATCAGCGGCGGGGTGGATATACCCAACTGGGCCGTGGGGATCGGCGCGGAGATCGGATTGAAGAACTTCATCAGTTTCAGGATCGAGGATGTGCAATGCCGGGTACTGGGAAGGGAGCTGCGGGCGGAGCTGCTGCGGATCCTCCTCCGGGCTAAGGAGACCGACCTGAAATATTACCGGAAGAAACTCTCCAGGCGCTTTATCATCGAAGAGCTGTTCTATGCCGGCAAGGTGAGCTTTGAGATCAAAGCCGGCTCGACGGGCCAGCTCGACGTCACCCTGACCAAAGCAAAGATCGCCGATCCGCACATCACTTACTCCACCGAAGGCAATGCCATCGTCACCTTCCCCGGCGACCTGACCGTGCCTTTCGCCGCCGACATCGAGCCGGTGAAGGATTTGATGGATTGATATTGTATGTCATTTAAATATTGGTGAAGCCGAAAACCAGAGAAAGAGTAGGCGAAATATTAAGGAAAATAGATGCATGAAATCCAATTCACATTTAACGCCAGTACTGTCCGGTTGTCGGGTATTTGAAAACATGTAACTAACTATAATTCTACCTATAAAACCATGTTTTTGAATTTTGCATTTTTGATAAAACGCCTATAAATGAGCTATTTACCAATAACAATAAGTACAATTTCAACACACTCAATGATGTTCAACTGAATCTATTCAATTTATAACCGGACAGTACTGGTAAAGGTTTATAGTTAAATAAGAATTGTTATTCAAATATTAATCTAATCAATATTTAAATGAAAATGAGAAGAATTATAATCTGCATTATTGCATTTGCTGGAGTATTATACTTTTCAGCAAGTTTATTCGGACAGGATAATTGCACTGTTAATAATAAGCCTAAAAATAAAAAGGGCATAAATTCATATACATTTGAATTTGATAAGGAAGGAAAACTAATTTCAAATGAATTACCGGAATATCTGGTCGGGGGTGACTCTATTATTTTCAAATTATAATACTCCCCAAAATTCAGACCACAGGTTAAGTTGAAAAACGACTAATTTT
>ENA-UOWO01001712-UOWO01001712.1-activated-sludge-metagenome-genome-assembly--contig:-NODE-1712-length-28614-cov-6.657901_pt1 | contig 28614 bp, 25 predicted proteins | sample MGYA00238148_ERZ761564 | MGnify/ENA primary metagenome ERZ761564 (study PRJEB28885, sample SAMN05720194) | activated sludge metagenome | isolation source: Anaerobic digester | place: USA...
CTGATATCGCCACGCACTGCCCACGCCCCCGGGAGGGGGCGGGGGAGGAGCGCCGAAGGCGCGGGTGGGGTGGGGGTGCCGGGGAAGTAAGGTATTTGGAGCGTGGGAGACAGGGGAGGGGGAACGAGTTCCCCCTCCCCGTCAGCCCTACCCCCAATGGCGATATCCCCACGGTCCAGCACATGGGGAGATCCTGGAGAAGAGCCGGGCACGGTGGCCCACCGGCTACACCCCGGATACGGCTGCTCACCTGATATACGCCCGGGCACGGACCCCGCCCGGGGTGGGGCGAAGGAGGAGCACCGGAGGCGCGGGCGGGGTGGGGGGGCCGGTAGAAGGGTATGGGTATCCTTTGCCGGAGGCGCGGGCGGGGCGGGGCTGCCAGCAGAAGCGTATGGGTATCCTCCTGCGAAGGCGCGGGCGGCGTGGGGCGGCCGGCAGAGAGCGTATGGGGTGATCTGCCGGCGAAGGCGCGGGCGGGGATGCCAGGGCGCGTTACCGTTGCCGACCGCCGATAACCAAGCGTAAGAGGAGCGAGAGTACGAGCATGAGGAGGACCATCATGCCCCAGATGGCCAGGGCTGCTATGGTGCCGGGTCGCCCGGCCTCTGATCCGGGCGCCTGTGCTCTCCAGGTGAACCCCGGCGCCCATGCCGCCTGCCCTCCCGCGCCGGCCGCCTGGTGCCTGAGGGAGAGGTCGTAGCGTGCCCGGGCCTCCGGATCGATCAGCACCTCGTATGCCTGGTGAATAGCGATGAACCGCTCGCTCGCATCGGGGTCAGGATTGACGTCCGGGTGGTATCGTCTCGCGAGTCTCCGGTAGGCCGCCCGGATCTCATCGGGTGTCGCGTCGGGTGCGACCCCCAGGATATCGTAGCAGGTCTCCACAGGGGGCATCACGTGTCGAGGACGTATGATACCTCGCCCGTATCCCCGTTCACCGTCACCCGGGTGCCGGGGGCGAGGCAGGAGAACTCCGGCGGGAGGCGGTCGACCATCGGGATCCCCGCGATGATCGCGCCGACCGCGATGATCGGTTCCGCCTCGGTGTTGATGATCGCGACCGGGGCCCGGTCATTCCGTTTGAGCGCGTAGATGACGTAAGATCCGACCGTCGATCCCTTCCCGTACGGGAATGCGAGCACGCGCCCGGCGATGGATTGGCCCTCAAGCGGGTGGCCCCGCTCGATGACGATACCCGTCTCGGGGTCGACGCCCGAGAGGAACGATATGGGTTCGGGCGAAACAAGGAGGTCTCCGCTCCCGATACCCCTGGATATCCCTCTGCCCTGCATGGTCACTGCCACCACTATAATGAGGTTGGAGATCCAACTATATGAGTAACATGGACGAAACCGTTGGCAGCAGTCCTGGCACCGAGCACGACATGCTCAACCTCCAGATCCAGGACCTGAAGGCGCAGATCCTGGATTATAGGTTAAAAAACGAGTTGCTTGAGAAGGAGGTCATGCAACTGCGCAAAGAGAACGCTCAGCTGAAGCGGGTGCCGCTCTTCGTTGCCGCTGTGGTCGACGTGCTGGAGAACGGCGAGGTATACCTCCGGCAGCAGGGCAACAACCAGGAGTACGTCACCACGGTCAGCGAGAAGCTCCACCGCATCCTCAAGCCCGGGATGAAGGTGGCGGTGAACAACACGCTTTCCGTCGTCAGGACGATCGGCAACACCTACGACTCGAGGGTCCGGGTCATGGAACTCGACGAGCAGCCGAGCGTCACGTTCGAGCAGGTCGGCGGCCTGAAGGAGGAGATCGAGGAGGTCAGGGAAGCCGTCGAGTACCCGCTCACGAAACCCAAGATCTACGAACGCGTGGGCGTCGAACCCCCGAAAGGCATCCTCCTCTACGGCCCGCCCGGGACCGGGAAGACGCTGATTGCAAAGGCTGTTGCCCGCCAATCGCGCGCCCGGTTCATCAGGATGTCCGGGAGCGAACTCGTCCACAAATACATCGGGGAGGGGGCGCAACTCGTGCGTGAACTCTTCGTCCTCGCCCGGGAACGCGCCCCGGCGATCGTCTTCATCGACGAGATCGACGCGATCGGGAGCATGCGCACCAACGACGGGACGTCCGGCAGCGCCGAGGTCCAGCGGACGCTGATGCAGCTCCTGGCGGAGATGGATGGTTTTGGGAACCGCGGCAACGTCCGCATCATGGCGGCGACGAACCGGATCGATATGCTGGATCCGGCCCTCCTTCGCCCGGGCCGGTTCGACCGCATCATACGGATTCCCCTTCCCGATGCCGGGGCACGCCTCGAGATCCTGAAGATCCATACCGCAAAGATGTCCCTTGGAAAGGACGTGGACCTCGCCGGGCTCGCGGAGCTTGCCGAACAGACCACCGGTGCGGAACTGCAGGCGATCTGCCGCGAGGCCGGCATGATGGCGGTCCGGCGGGATGCCAATGCCGTCGACCACGAGGATTTCCTCGTGGCGCTCAGGAAGGTGAAGCGCGAGGTGGCGGCTCCCGACACCCGCATGTATATCTGACGGGGACTCCTCCACCCCCGGTTTTTCCACGAGAAACCCATCCCGGGGAGACGGCGTCCTGTCCTTCGCGCTCATTCCTGCGCCCGGCACCCGGATCTTCACCTCTGCAGCCTTTTGCTCTTCCCCATATGCACCCCTGAGGAACCCTTATCGACCTCCCGCGCCCACACCTATGCGATGAACGTCCTCCTCATTCAGCCCGAGGGGGTTGACCTCTACACCACCCTGCTCAAATCCGAGACCAGCAGGGGAGCCCTTCGTTTTTATCAGCCCGACAGGCTGGAGTACGGCATACGTGTCCGGACGGCGTCGCTCGGAAGTGCGCTTGCCCTCGCCTCCGAGCTCCGGTGGTATGTCCAGCGCTACGTCGAGGAGGTTCTCTTCGAGCCGGAGAAAGACATCTTCTGCACATCCGGGCTTGCCCGGCAGATCTACGAGCGGGACGTGCGGCCGGGATCGCCGTGGCGGTATCGCTGCCTCTACCGCATCTCCGGGGACCACCTGACCGACACCATATGGATGGACGAGGGCACGGCGCCGGAGGCGTATGCCGGCCGGATGGAGCCCGGGGATACAGTGCTCGAGGTCTGGTGCACTGAAGAGGAGTACCCGGGCAGGTAGAGGATCGGGTGCGCCCCCGTTCACAACGCGGCCTGGAGGAGGGTCGCGGCCAGCGTGATCACGAGGATCGCCGGGACGCAGTAGCGGATGAGCACCATGTAGATCCGCTGCTGCCACCCGCACCCGCCGATCTCTGCACAGATCCGGGAGCGTTCCATAAACCACCCCCCGATGACGCTCAGGACCAACCCTGCGGCGATGAGGCCGATCGTCCCGAACGTGTAATCGGCGAGGTCGAGGAACGGAGCCCCGAAGATCTCGAACCGGAGGGCGGTGTAGCTGAGGGCGGACGGCAGCCCGAGAAGCATGACGGCAACGAATATGAGGAGCGTCGCGCGTCTCCTCGGGTAGCCGTACGAGTCCATCAGCGTCGCCACCGGGACCTCGAGCATGGAGACCGCCGAGGTGAGCGCTGCGGCAAAGAGCATGAAGAAGAAGAGCGCCCCGAGCACCATGCCGGACTGCATCCCCATAAAAACGGCAGGAAGAGTGACGAACGCGAGGTTCACCCCGGCTGCCGGGTCGACTCCTGCGGTGAAGACGAGGGGAAAGATCATGAGCCCGGCAAGGATTGCAATCGCCATATCGGCGACGGCGATGATGGAGGCGCTCCGGAAAAGGCCTCCTCTCTTGAGATAACTGCCGTAGGTGAGCATAACGCCCATGCCCACCGAGAGCGAGAAGAAGGCCTGCCCGAACGCTGCAGTCCAGACGCCGGGGTCGGCAAGCCTCGAGTAGTCCGGGAGGAGGTAGAACCGAACTCCCTCAAGCGCCCCGGGCTCGGTGAGCGCGAAGACCACGAGGAAGAGGAGGATCACGACCAGGGCCGGTATGAGATACCGGGCAACCCTCTCGATCCCCTCCCGAACCCCGGATCGCACTGTTGCGAAGACGGCAAGCCCCGAGAGGATGAAGAAGGCGAGCGGGAGGTAAGAGCCGGTGAACGCATCGAAGTCCACCGGCCGGTTGAGGGCAAAGAAGAGTGCGTAGGCCAGCACCCAGCTCGTTATGACCAGGTAGTAACTGAGGATCAGGCAGACGATGACGACGATGGCAAGGCCCACGGCGAAGAACCGCTGTCGCAGGGATTGAAAGGCAGATGCCACCGAGCTCCCGGTCGAGCGGCCGATGGCAAACTCCAGCACCATCAGGGGGAGGCCGAAGAGGAAGACGGAGATCAGGTACGGGACCAGGAACGCACCACCCCCGTTGGCGCCCACGATGTAGGGGAACCGCCATACGTTTCCTATTCCCACGGCCGATCCGATGCTCGCGAGGATGAAACCCAGCATCGAAGACCATTCCTCCCTTCCTTTGTCACTCATCGTTTGGAACCCCACCCCTGATAGTAGAGGGACGTTCCATCTTATTATCGGTGTGGCACTCCGGCGGCGTGAGTGGAAAATCCCCCGTGCAAGCAGGGGAGTATTTATAGGCATCCGACCCCATCAAGCGGCAGGATCTGCCGGGTTAGTCCCGACCAGTGCACTTTTGTATCAGGTTTTCCATACGAATACGGTTGAAAACAGAATGAGCGTCAGTTCCCAAAGATGCCCCGGCGGGGGGAAGAGAGATTGAGCGGCCGCTACCCGTTCCTCTTCTCGATCCCCCACGGCGGCGTCTCTGTTCCCCCCGAGATTCGCGGCCTCGTCGGCCTCTCAAAGAAAGAGATCGTCTTCAACAGCGACCCCCATACCCGTCTCCTCTACGGGTTCGGCGATAGGGTGGAGGCGCTGGTCGATTTCGACGTCTCCCGGATCTTCGTCGATACCAACCGGCCGCCCTACGACTACCCGCCGCGGTCCCAGGACGGCGTGGTCAAGGTCATCACGCAGGACGGGACACCGGTATACCGGAGGGGGCAGATGCCCGGCAGGGAGCTGATAGGGACCCTCCTGAAGAGTTACTACTACCCGTTCCACGACCGCCTGGCCGGCGCCCTCGATGCTTCCACTATCGAGATTGCGTTTGACTGCCACAGCATGCTGCCGAGGGCTCCGCCGGTCAGGATGGATGCCGGACGCCCGCGCCCCCTCTTCTGCCTGAGCAACCGGGGGGACCGGCAGGGGAGACCGGTGAAGAAGGGCGGCCTCGTGACCTGCCCGCCGGAGTGGCTTCAGGCGCTCGCCCGGTCGTTCGAGGCGGAGTTCGATGGCGAGGGGCGGATCGCGATGAACGATCCCTTCAGGGGCGGGTTCATATCGGTGGCGCACTACCGGCGGACCCGCATCCCCTGGGTCCAGATCGAGATCAACCGCGGCCTCTACGAGACCGCGGAGCACCCGGTCGACGAGGCACGGCTCGCCGACCTCCGGGAGCGGATCTTCTCCGCCGTCGCCGGGTTCTGGGACGAGATTCCGGGTTAGGAGCTCCGGCAGGAATCCGGCCGCATTCTGCAGGATTTTTGCGGCCGAAGATACTATGCCGCCGGAGCGCCAATAGAGAGTGATGGATCGCCTGCACCTGATCCTGCAGCGCTACTTCGGGCATGCGACGTTCAACCCATACCAGCGGGAGATTATCCAGGACCTCCTTGCCGGGCGCGACGTCCTTGCGGTGCTTGCGACCGGAGGGGGCAAATCGCTCTGCTACCAGGTCCCTGCGGTCATGGGTAACGGCGTTACGCTCGTGATATCGCCGCTCATCGCCCTGATGAAGGACCAGGTCGACGACCTGCAGGCACGCGGGATCGGCGCCGAGGCGCTGAACTCTTCCGGGTCCTACAGAACGACATGCCGGATACTCTCCGAACTCGAAGAGAACCTGATCCAGATCCTCTACGTCTCGCCGGAGAAGGCGGTCAGCGACGACTTCCTCGCTCTCGTCGCATCCCTCCCCGTCACGCTGATAGCGATCGACGAGGCGCACTGCATATCGATGTGGGGGCACCAGTTCCGGCCGGAGTACCGGTCGCTTGCGGTCCTCAAGGAGCGTCTCTCCGGCGTGCCGACGGTCGCCCTGACGGCGACCGCGACGCCGGACGTCCGCGACGATATCGCGCGGCAACTCGATCTCGCAGACCCGGCGGTCTACGTCGGGAGCTTCAACCGGGAGAACCTCAGGTATGCCGTCATCGCCAAGGGAGAAGACCCGTATGCAGAGCTCCGCACCTGCCTGCAGGACCGAAAGGCCGGCGCCGGTATCGTCTATACCGCGACGAGGGATGGGGCCGAGACGCTCTCGGCCCGTCTCCAGGCCGACGGCATGGCAGCGTTGCCCTACCACGCCGGCATGACGGCGGCCGCCCGGGCCAGGACACAGGACCGGTTTTTGCACGGAAAGGCCGGGGTCGTCTGCGCTACGAGTGCGTTCGGCATGGGCATCGATAAGCCGGACGTCAGGTTCGTCGTCCACTACGATATGCCGGATACGCTCGAGGCCTACTACCAGGAGAGCGGCCGGGCAGGGAGGGACGGAGCGACGGGCGACTGCATCCTCTTCTATCACGACGACGACGCAAAACGCCTCCGGTCCTTCATCGACCGCGACCTCCCGTCCGAGTTCCGGCGCGACGTCGCACGCTCGAAACTGCAGAGCATGGTGGAGTACTGCACCGCGACCGGGTGCCGGAGGGAGAGGCTCCTCGCCTACTTCGGGGAGGACTTCAATGCTCCCTGCGGCGGTTGCGACGCCTGTGCCCCTCAGACCGGGAAGGTCCGGCAGGGGCGCAGGAAGCGCGGTGCGGTTCGTTCCGCGTCCGGATGAGGTGCCGGCCTCCGGCACCTATTCTCCCGAACTCCCGGGGGAAACACCTATTACGCATACGGTAAAATGACCCTGCGGAGTTGCCATGAAGAGGTTATACCGCTCGAGAACCGACCGGTGGATCGCCGGCATATGCGGCGGCATCGGGGAATACCTTGAGATCGATCCGAACGTCATCCGGGTGATCTGGGCTATCGGCACCGCGGTCACGGGTTTTGTACCCGGGATCGTCGTCTACATCCTGCTCTGGATCATTCTGCCGGAGAGCGGGATGGCGCGCCCGGTCGAGGTGCCCGTCGGAGCGTGAAGGGGAGGGCCGGCCTCACCGCCGGATCTCTCCCGCACCCCCCTCCTGCAGCTTCTTGATCGTATCACGAAGCGCAATAGCCCGCTCGAACTCCAGGCGTTCGGCCGCCTCCCGCATATCGGCCTCGAGCTCGATGATGAGGTTTGGTATCTCCGACTTCGGGACGTGCTTGATATCGGCGATATCGACCTCTCTCTCCCGGATTGGTTTTCGGATCGTCTGCGGCGTTATGCCGTGCCGGGCGTTGTAGGCAAGCTGCATCGTGCGCCGCCGCTCGGTCTCGGTTATGGCCTTCCTGATCGAGTCGGTCATGGTGTCCGCGTAGAGCACGACCTTTGCGTTCACGTTCCGGGCGGCCCGCCCGATGGTCTGGACCAGGCTTCTTGCGTCGCGGAGGAACCCTTCCTTGTCGGCATCGAGGATCCCGACAAACCCGACCTCGGGTATATCGAGACCCTCGCGGAGGAGGTTGATCCCCACGAGGACATCGTACTTCCCGAGACGGAGCTGCCGGATGATCTCGGTTCGCTCGATGGTGTTGATCTCGGAGTGGAGGTAACGGGTCTTGATCCCCTGCTCGGCCAGGTACTCGGAGAGTTCCTCGGCGAGCCGTTTGGTAAGGGTCGTCAGCAGTATGCGGTCGCCGCGATCGATCGTGGCCCGGATCTCGGCGATCACGTCCGGGATCTGCCCTTCAATCGGCCGGACCTCGACCGCCGGGTCCACGAGCCCGGTCGGGCGGATGATCTGCTCCGCGACGCTCGAACGCCCGAGTTCGTAGTCGCCCGGGGTTGCCGAGACGAATATGACGTTTCGCATGTACCCCGAAAACTCGTCGAACTTGAGCGGCCGGTTGTCGAACGCCGACGGGAGCCGAAACCCATAATCCACGAGCGACTTCTTCCGCGAGTAATCGCCGTGGTACATGCCGCGGACCTGAGGCAGGGTCTGGTGGCTCTCGTCGATCACCATCAGGAAATCCTCGGGGAAGTAGTCCAGCAGGCAGTAGGGCTGTTCGCCGGCCTTCCTCCCGTCGAAGTGGCGGGAGTAGTTCTCGATCCCCTTGCAGGTCCCGGTCTCGCGGATCATGTCGATGTCGTAGAGGGTCCGCTGGCGCAGGCGGTGCGACTCAAGCATGCCGAGGCCCGGGAGCCATTCCTCGAGTTCCTCCTCGATCGATACGATCGCACGCTCTTTCTCCTCCTCCGGGGCGACGAAGTGGCGGGCCGGGTAGACGAAGAAGTAGTCCATCGTCTCGAGCCGCTGGCCGGAGTTCCTGTCGATCTCGCTGATCCTGTCCACCTCGTCCCCGAAGAGCTCGATACGGATGATGTTGTTGAAGTAGCCGGGCACGATATCGATGGTATCCCCCTTCACCCGGAACCGGCCCGGCGCGAGTTCGATATCGTTTCGCTCGAACTGGATCTCGACGAGTCTCCTGATGATGTCGTCCCGCCGCACCCGGTCGCGGATCTTCACCTCAAACCCCATCCCCTGGAAGTTCGCGGGGTTTCCAAGACCGTATATGCAGGAGACCGAGGCGACGATGATGGTGTCGGGGCGCGAGAGGACCGATGCGGTGGCTGCAAGGCGCATCTGCTCGATCTTCGGGTTGATCTGGGCATCCTTCTCGATGTAGAGGTCGCGTTTCGGTATGTAGGACTCCGGCTGGTAGTAGTCGTAGTAGGAGACGAAGTACTCCACCCGGTTCTCCGGGAAGAACGACTTGAACTCGTTGTAGAGCTGGGCCGCAAGGGTCTTGTTGTGCGCGATGACAAGCGTGGGTTTCTGGACCTCGGCGATGACGTTTGCTATCGTGAACGTCTTCCCCGACCCCGTGACCCCGAGCAGGGTCTGGTAGCGCTCGCCCCGGGCAAGGCCGCCGGTGAGTTTCCGGATCGCGTCGGGCTGCGAGCCGGTCGGCTTGAAGTCCGCCTTCAGTTGAAATGCCGTCATGGTGTTGCCGCCTTCCTCCGCAGGCTCCTGTGGTAGGTGATCGCAAACCGGTGCGCCTCGTCGCGGATCTCCTGGAGGAAGAGCGACGCCTTCTCGTTTCGCGCAAGCGGCAGGGGGTGGGAGAACCCCGGCACGAAGATCTCTTCCTCGCGCTCCGCGATGGCCGCGATCGGAACCTTGATCCCGAGTTCCTGGAGCACAGCGACGGCCGCCGCGAGCTGCCCCTTCCCGCCGTCGACGAGGATCAGGTCGGGGAGTTCGCCGCCCTCTTTCTGGAGGCGCGAGTAGCGGCGGCGGACCACCTCGGCTATGGCGGCAAAGTCGTCGATGCCCTCGACCGTCCGTATCCTGAAACGCCGGTAGTTCCGCCGGTCGGGTTGTCCCCGGAGGAACCGGACCATCGACCCCACCATCGCCGTCCCGGAGAGGTGGGATATATCGAAGCACTCGATCGCGACGGGGGTATCCGGGAGGTGCAGGCGGCGTTTCAGTTCGTCCAGTTTGATCCGGTCGCCGAAGAACCCGATCTCGACGTTCTTTCGCACCAGGTCGAGCAGGTTCTTCTTCTCGCCCCGCTGCGGCACGACCGCCCGGACCCTGCCGCCGCGAAGGTGGGAGAGGTAGCCGGTGATGGCGTCGTCCACCGCTTCAGGGAGGATCACCTCTTCCGGGGGCTCGTTCCCCGCGTAGTACCGGGCAAGGAACTCCTCGAGGAACCCCTCCGTCTCGTCGAACGTGTACTCGCGCTTCCCGGCAAGCGTTCCCCGGTCGACGTTGAAGAGCATGAGGAATACGGTCCCCTCGCTCACGATGTAGTTGACGATATCTTCGTTGTAGGTCTTCTGCCGGTCCACGTGCTGGCGCTCGCGCAATCCCTCGAGGGCCGCGATCTGGTCGCGGAGCTCCATCGCCCGCTCGTACTCCTGCCGCCCTGCGAGGACCGCCATCTCTTCCCGGAGCGTCCGGATGAGTCCGGCGATATCTCCCTTCAGGACCGCCTCGGCCCTCTTCACCCGCTCCCGGTAGTCTTCTTCGCCGATGGCTCCCGTGCAGGGGGCGCTGCACGAACCGATGTGAGCCCGGAGGCACGCCCGCCGGGGAAGGCGCCTGCAGGACCGGAGGCCGAAGATCGACTTTAAGAGCCGGAGGAGGTCGTCGCGCTCCCGTGCGGAGACGAACGGCCCGTAGTAGCGGCCGCTCCCGTCGGGTCCCCGGGCGACGTGGATACGGGGGTAGACCTCGTCGGTGATGTGGATGTAGGCGAAGCTCTTCGAGTCCTTGAGATCGATGTTGTACTTCGGCTGGTGCTTCTTGATCAGGGTGTTCTCGAGGATGAACGCCTCGACCTCGGTATCGGTGACGATGAAGTCGAGCCCGGCGATCGTGGCGACGAGTCTCCTGGTCTTCGGGTCGATGTCGTGCCGGGAGAAGTAACTCGATACGCGCCGCCGGAGGTTCTTTGCCTTCCCGACGTAGATGATGGTCCCTTCGGCGTCGGAGAAGAGGTAGCACCCGGGCTCGGCCGGCAGGCTCTGGAGGTCGATCATGGTCTCCTGAGGATCTCCTTTAAGAACGCCCCGGTATGGCTCGCCGTCACCTTTGCCACCGCCTCAGGGCTCCCCGTCGCGACGATCTCGCCGCCGGCGTCCCCGCCTTCGGGACCGAGATCGATGATATGGTCGGCCGACTTGATCACGTCCAGGTTATGCTCGATCACGACCATCGTGTTCCCCCGGGCGACGAGGTCGTCGAGGACGGCGATGAGGTTCTTCACGTCGTGGAAGTGCAGACCGGTCGTCGGCTCGTCGAGGAGGTAGATCGTCTTTCCTGTCGCTCGCTTTGCGAGTTCGCGGGTCAGTTTGATCCGTTGCGCCTCGCCCCCCGAGAGGGTGGTGGAACTCTGGCCGAGCTTGATGTAACCGAGCCCCACCCGTGAGAGCGTCTCGAGCCTGTTCCGGATCGAGGGGACGTTCTCGAAGAGGGCGATCGCCTCCTCGACGCTCATATCGAGGACGTCGGCGATGGACTTCCCCCGGTACTTCACCTCGAGAGTCTCGCGGTTGTAGCGCGACCCCTTGCACTCCTCGCACTCGACGTAGACGTCGGGGAGGAAGTTCATCTCGATCTTGATGAGCCCGTCGCCCTGGCAGGCCTCGCACCGTCCGCCTTTGACGTTGAACGAGAACCGGCCGGGCTTATAGCCCCGGACCTTCGCCTCCTTCGTCTCGGCAAAGACTTTGCGGATCTCGTCAAAGACCTTGGTGTAGGTCGCCGGGTTCGAGCGCGGCGTCCGCCCTATGGGGCTCTGGTCGATGACGATCACCTTGTCGATCTCGTCGTCGAACGTGAGGCTGTCGTGCTCCCCCGGGGGTTCCCGCGAACCGTGGAGTTCCCGCATCAGCGCCCGGTAGAGCGTCTCGTATATGAGCGTGGACTTCCCCGACCCCGAGACCCCGGTGACGACCGTCAGGACGCCGATGGGGATGTTGACGTCGATGTTTTTTAAGTTGTTCCCCCGGCAGCCTAGAAGGCGGATGAACCGGTTGCTCCCTCTCCGGGCGGCGGGTATGTCGATCCGGAGGTCGCCCGAGAGGTAGCGCCCGGTGAGAGAGGCCGGATCTCCGGCGATGGCGTCGGGCGGCCCCTCTGCGACGACCTTTCCGCCGTGGAGCCCGGCCCCGGGCCCCATATCCACGACCCAGTCGGCGCTCCGGATCGTCTCCTCGTCGTGCTCCACGACGACCAGGGTATTCCCGAGGTCGCGGAGGTGCTGCAGGGTCTCGAGGAGCTTTCTGTTGTCGCGCTGGTGCAGCCCGATCGAGGGTTCGTCGAGGACGTAGAGCACCCCGGTGAGGTTCGATCCGATCTGGGTTGCAAGGCGGATCCTCTGCGCTTCACCGCCCGAGAGGCTGCCTGCGCTCCGCGAGAGGGTCAGGTAGCCGACGCCGACCTGTTCGAGGAACTCGAGCCGGGCGATGATCTCCTTTAAGACCTGTTTTGCTATCTCGCGCTCACTCTCGGTGAGTTCCAGGGTCAAAAAGAACGCAAGCGCTCCCGCGATGGAGAGGTCGGCGACGTCGACGATGGATCTCCCGTTCACTTTGACGGCGAGAACCTTCTCCTTGAGCCTCTTTCCCCCGCACTTCGGGCAGGGGAGGACCCGCATGAACTTCTCGAGTTCCTGGCGGCGGTAATCCGACCCGGTCTGGTGGTAGAGCCGCTCGGCCTGCGGAGCAAGCCCCTCCCATGCCCCGGAGCGCGACCACGCGTCCCCGTTCCTCATCTGCATGGAGAGGCGGAGGTGCTCGGGCGAACCGAACATCAGGGCGTTGTACTGACGGTCGGTGAGATCCCGGATCGGTGTCAGGACCGAGAACCCGAAGTGTTTCGCGACGGCGCCGAGGTACTGGCTCCGGTAGCCGTCGAGGAAGTTCCGGTAGAGCGCGACGGCGCCGTCGGCGATGCATTTGCTCCTGTCCGGTATGATCAGGTCGGGATCGAACTCCATCCTTATCCCGAGTCCGTTGCACTCCTCGCAGGCCCCGAAGGGGCTGTTGAAGGAGAACATACGGGGCTGGAGTTCCTCAAACGCGATACCGCAGACCGGGCAGGCCATGAGCGACGAACAGATCTCCTCGCGCCCATCCTCGTCGACGGCGATGACGAGCCCTTCCGACTTTGCAAGGGCGTTCTCGACGGCCTCGACGAGCCTTGAGCGGTCGTCGGCGGCAAGGCGGTCGATGACCACCTCGATGTCGTGCTTCTGGTAGCGTTCGAGGGTGATCTCCTCGTCGGTCCGGCGGATCTCACCGTTGACCCGGACCCGGGTGTAGCCTTCCCGGTCGAGGTCCTTGAAGACCTGCTGGTAGGTCCCTTTCTTCTGCCGCACGACCGGGGCAAGGATGGTGACCGTCCCGGCCATGGTGGCGGCTATGTGGTCCGCGATCTTCTCGGGCGACTGGGCCTCGATGGGGATGTGGTGCTCCGGGCAGAACGGTGTTCCCACCCGGGCAAAGAGGAGCCGGAGGTAGTCGTAGATCTCGGTGACCGTGCCGACGGTGCTCCGGGGGTTTTTGGATGTCGTCTTCTGTTCGATGGATATGGCGGGCGAGAGCCCGTCGATGCTGTCGACGTCCGGTTTCCTCATCAGGCCGAGGAACTGCCGCGCGTAGGCGGAGAGCGACTCCACGTAGCGCCGCTGGCCTTCGGCGTAGATGGTGTCGAAGGCCAGCGTGGATTTTCCCGACCCGGAGACGCCGGTGAGGACGATGAGCCGATCGCGCGGGAGTTCGACGGTGATGTTCTGGAGGTTGTGCTCCCGCGCCCCCTTGATGACGATCTTCTTCATTCTTATGTGCAGATCAGTTTGTCTTCTTACTTCATAGCCGTTTGCCGACACCAACATTTAAATAAAATGATGGAAACGAGCCCGGTATACAGGAGGTTTTGAGGGTAAAGATTGAGGAAGCGGTCCGATCCCGGGCCGTCGCGCGGCCGGGCCGGGTCCACCTGCAGAAGAGCGATAGAGAGGGGTTTTGAGGCGGCGGTGGTTACCACGCCTCGGGGTATGCCATGTTCGTGTAGATATCCTCGAGCCGGGCCTTGTGCCCCTTCTCCATGTTTGCAAGCTGCTCAAAGATCATCTTCTGGCCGGCATCGGCAGAGGCGCCGGCGAGCCGGGTGTACATCTGTGCAGCGTGCAGTTCCTTCTTGATGGCGAGGATCAGGCCGTCGAGCGGTTTCATGTCGACCGAGAGCGCGGGCTCCTCGATAGCATCGGTGACCTTGTAATCGCTGACCGCTGCAAAGTGCATCTCCTTTGCACCGCGGAGCAGCAGGCCCTGCAGGTACTCCCGGTGGCCCTTCTCGTCCTCGGCAAGTTCGAGGAAGAGGCTCCGCAGGTTCGCGTCCTTCACCCTCTCGGATACGGATTTGTAGAAGGTGTACGACTCAACCTCGCTGTCGATGGCGTCCGTAATGATCTTCTGGAAATCTTCGACTTTCATAGCTGGTTTCTCCTTTCTGCGCCGTCCCGGCCCTGTGGGAGGTCGGCTGCACGGTTTGTTCGTAGTTATACGAACAATACTCTCTATGAGGGGCCAGATATTTATTCTTTTTCTTTTGCATCCGGCAGAACCTCCATAAGGGCCCGGCATGGGTTTACGGCACCCGCCCGTTCCTGAAAAGGGGGAGTGCAACCTGTAGAGATCCCGGCGCGTGCCGCCGGCACCCGGGCCCCGGCACTACCGGGATACCCCCCTCGCAAGGCCGGTGCTTTTTCGTTCCCGGCGGCCAACAGGTACATGCTGAAGAGCAAACCCTTTTCATGGTGGAGGATAGGATGGCAGGGAGACGGAGCGCCGGTGCTCCCCGGCAGATCACCGGGGTCGTAGAGGACAGGCACGGGAACCTGATCGATATATTCGATCCCCCCTTCTACCGGAGGGAGTTTGAGGACGCTTACCGGTTCATCATCGACGACTACGTGATGGCCGAGAAGGAGATCGCTCTCTTCCTGCCCTGCGCCGTCCGGAAACCCTACAGCCAGAGCCCGAGCCACCGGCTCTTCCGCCGGATCATCGACGGCGCCCTCGATCCGACAGAGTACCAGATCGTCATATTCGGCACCTGCGGGACCGTCCCTGCGGAGCTCGAGTGCATGTACCCCTACAGAAACTACCACTATATGCTCGGCAAGACAACAGATGGGCGAATCCGGCGGGATTTCCACCGGATCGAGGTCTACCGGCTGAAAGGGTTCCTCGAGAAGACCCGGGACACCTACCGGCACCGGCTCGCCTACTGCATCGGGCCGTTCCGGAAGGCGATGGTGGAGGCATCGGAAGAGACCGGGATCGCCGTCGACCTGCTCCCCTCCGACCCGATGATCGAGCGGCTCTACGATATCGACTGCCCGTTTCCCGAAGGCAGCCTCTCGATGCAGGGCTATATCGACGAGTTCCGGGAGGGGCTGGCGAGGCTCTCGCGGTCGGTAGAGAAGAGCAGCCCGCCGGTCATCGAGCGGCACGATCGGGGTCGCAGACCGTTACGGGCATGACGGTTCCGGGTTTGACGAAAAAGTAGTTATCTGGGTTTATAGTAGCCCCACTTATCGAGGGCTTCTCTGAGCTCGGGAGCCTTCTTCGCCTTCTCGTCGAGGGTCTCCCCCTCCTGCCAGGCCTCGATCGCCTGCATGGTCGCTTCCGCGCCCGCCCGGGTGCCCTTCGGGTGGCCGTGGATGCCGCCGCTCACGAGGAGGACGAGTTCGCTGCCGTAGATATCGAGGACATCCGGCACGAGCCCGGGGTGGAGTCCGCCCGACGAGACGGGGAAAGCGCTCTTGATACCGCCCCAGTCCTGGTCGAGTGCCATGTGGTCCACGGCGTTCATGTGTGTCTCCCGGAGCATATCCGCAAGCACCGTCGCCTCCGCCCGGGTGCCGACCAGTTTCCCGACGGCGGTCCCGGTGTGGATCTGGGAAACACCGACAAGGCGCATGATCTTCGCCAGGAACTGCATCGTGATGCCGTGCTTTTCGTCCCGGTCGAAGGCCGCGTGCATCGCCCGGTGAGCGTGGATGGCAAGCCCTAGATCGGAGCAGTAGTCCCGGAGGGTCGCGACGGCGGCGGTCCCGGTGACGACGACGTCGATCATGGCGTAACTCCAGCCGTAATCCGCGAGCATCTTCGCCCGCTCCTCCATCGTCTCCGTGTCGGCCGTTATGTTGATGAGCGCGGACTTCACGTCGCCGGTCTCCTGCTCGGCCTTATCGCGCAGTTTCGTCATGGCCCGGACGCGGTCGTCGAACCGGTTGAACGCAAGGGACGTCAGGTTCTCGTCGTCCTTCACGAAGTCGAATCCTCCCATCCAGGTCTCGTAGCCGACCGCGGCGTGCTCCTCTGCGGTGAACCCCACCTTCGGTTTCGGCACCGCCCCCGTGAGCGGCCTATCCCGGACCTTCATCATATCCCGTATCCCCTCGATGCCGAAGTGCGGCCCCTTGAAGTGCCGGATGTATTCGGCCGGGAGCGAGGCGTCGATCAGGCGGAGGCGCTCAAGCGCCTTCATGCCGAAGACGTTCCCGGCGATGCCGCTCAAGAGCTGGGGTGCGTTCCCTTCCTCCCAGAGGGCGAGGGGGTAGGCGATCTTCACGTAGTTCCCCTCGATAGCGAACGCTTTCGCCTGGAGGTTCCGCATCCGGGGCGGCATGGTAAAGAGCGTCGTCCAGGTCCCTGTCGAGCTCTCGGAGGCAATCCTCCCGACGGCCTCCTCCCTGCTGATCCCTTTTGCCGGTTCAAAGTAGTAGAGGGCTACGAGTTCGTCCGGCCCGGGGGTATGGTCTGTGTCAACAAACTCTTCGTACCAATCAATCGCCATAGAATCACCTCTTGAAGGAAGGGATGCCCGGGTAGAAAAACTTTCCATTCGAGGCCGGGTAGAGAGAGGCAAAATCACGTTCTCCCTGCAGGCACCGGGTTTATCCGCCGGAGGCCGAGATGAAGGCAGAAGGTGTGGTATGGGGGAGATTGCCGGGAACGTGCGTTCTTTGACTATAGTGCGGAAAGGCCGCCCGATATCGAGATTGCCGGCACCGGCGCCCGGGCCTCCCCGGCGACCCCGGCAGAAGCCGGCCGGTCAAAGCGCTTTGCTGCCATCCTTGTTCTCCACCCGGGACCCGGCTCCCGCGCCGCGTTCCTTGCCGGTATGGGCGCGGTCTCCCTGCTCGTCGATGCTCCCCTGGCGGAGAGAACGGTGGCGGCCTGGGGCCGTGCAGTTACGGACCCGGGGGGAAGCCGTGCGGGAGCATATCCGGACGGCGCTCGACCTTCGACGGGGGCTTGACCTCCTTATAGCGCAGCCGGGCGCCGACCCGGAACGAATCGGGCTCGTGGGCCACCATTTCGGGGCGCTCATCGGCTGCCGCCCTGATGACGAACACCGGAAGGTTTGCCGACGTCGCCGTTCCAGACCTGCCCGATCTGCAGGGCGAGAGGCTCGCACGCTACCGCCGGACGCTCGCGGAACTCGACCCGGCCGTCCGGGTCGGCCGTGCCGAACCCACCCCACTCCTCTTCCAGTCCCCCCTACGACGGGAGCCGTCCGGGTCGGAGTAGCGGCCCTCCGGTACCGGGGCAGGCAGCCGTGTTGCTACCGAACCAAAACTTTGTCATAAAAGATAGTATTATTATATGCCGGATTCATATTACTACATGGTCAGGCGTCATGCGCGATGGATCCCTGCCTGCGCCCCGTCTGCCGTACCCTTAGACCGGTTACTGCACGCCCCCCATACACCCTCCCAATCACTTTTTACTCCGAGATTCCATCGAGAACCTTCTCGATCCGGTCCACCTTCTCCTCGATCCGCTCCATTGACTGCCGCAGCATCTGGAGCTCCGTGCCGGCAGCCTTCTGCTCGGCGACATTCGCCACCTGTTTCTCGATCCACTCCTTGATCCGTACCACGATGATGAGGAGGAGCGTAAGGGCACCGAGCTGTATGATGACCCAGACGGACCCGGCGAGCATGGTGCTCCAGAACTTCGAACCGCCGATCAGGCCGGCGATAAGGCTTATCACGAGCAGTGCGATGACGGCGCCCCAGAGCGCCTTTAAGAAGAGTTTCCATCTATCCTGTTTCATCTTCCGATCTCTCCAATGACAGAACCACGTTCAGGTCCACCACCACCTCGAACGGCACCGCCCGGTAGTACCTCCGGAGGTACGGCGGTTCGTCCGACGTCCTGCTGGCTCCCTCCACAAGCCCGGCCTTTTCGAGCTGCCGCAGGTATATCGCGGCCAACGGGCGCGATATGCCGAGCTCCTCGGCGATCTCGCGCGCGTACTTCTCGTCGATCGCGATGGACCGGAGTATGGCGAGCCGTTGCTCGTTCCCGAGCAGGGAGAGCAGTCGTACCAGTTCGGGGATAGTGCTGAAAGATAGTGTCAACACGTGTTTATTATTTTTTACATATATGAACATTATGATACGGCATCCCGTGCTCCCTTCGGGAGTTTGGGGTTTGTGAACCACCTCGCCCCGGAGGGCGGGATAGCATCCGGCCACCGGGTTGATCGGAGGTGGAAGACACGCACGCCCGGGTTGCGGGCGAGATCATCAAACGCCCGGGCCCTCTTCCGACTCGGAGATCTCAAGGAAGAGATTCGCATCATACATACGCCCGTCATCCTGCCGGCGGCATAGTGATGCCGGAACATGCTGATAATTCCCGGGACCGGTGTCGCCCGCAGGTACGGCAAGATCTCACGGATCTTTTATCTGTGGGTTTTAAAATCACAGTTTCTTGTTTCTTTCGATACGAACGCCAATGCAAAATCACAATATTTATCGTTGCTATCGTTCAGATCTTCACATGGGATGGGTTCATGCTCCATATCCTTGTGGTCGACAATGATCCGGCCCTTCTCGAATCGACCCGGATCTTTCTGGAACGATCCGGAGATCTCCAGGTTGAGGTGACGCCATCGCCCCTGCAGGGGCTTGATATGCTTACTGCGGCACCGTACGACGCCATCGTTGCCGGTTACGAGATGCCGGAGATGGACGGCATCGAATTCTTGCGAGAGGTCCGCGGGCGCGGCATGGGTATACCGTTCATCATATTTTCCGGCTGCGGGCGCGAGGAAGTCATCATCGAGGCGATCAACAACGGCGCGGACTTCTACCTCCGGAAGGGCGACAACCCCTCAGCCCGGTTAGCCGAGCTCCGGAACATGATCCTCCAGGGGATCAGGCAGAGGCAGGCCGAGGCGGAGGTGCAGCGGTCGAGGGACATGTACCAGAGCATCTTCGAGCACACGGGCTCCGCCACCATCATCATCGAGGCCGACATGACGATCGCCCTCGCGAACAGCGAGGCTGCTCGCCTTACCGGCTACTCCAGGGAGGAGGTTGAAGGGAAGATGCCCTGGACGGCGTTTGTCGTTGCAGAGGACCTCCGGCGCCTTTCCGGCTACCACCAGCATCGGCGGTTGGACCCCGGCTCCGCACCGAGAAACTACGAGTTCCGGCTGGTCGACCGGGAAGGTAGAAAGAAAGACATATACATGACGATCGGGAGCATCCCGGGAACGGATCGCACCGTCGCATCGATGATCGATATATCCGACCGAAAGCAGTACGAGGCAAACCTGACTGCGGCGCATGAAGAGTTGACTGCGGCGCTCGAGGAGGTGATGGCAGGCCAGGAGTCGCTTGCGATGCAGTGCCGAGAGCTCGAGGATTACCAGGCAACCCTCCAGGGAATCATCGATTTCCTCCCCGACCCGACGTATGTGCTCGACCGTACGGGGACAGTGACCATCTGGAACCGGGCAATCGAGCAGGTGACCGGTATTCAGAAGAGCCAGATCATCGAAGCAAGGCCGGAGTTTCTGGCCGAGGCGATACCCGGACTCTCTACTTCACTGCTTGCGGCGAGCATCCTCTCCAGAAAGGCCCCGGAAGGGGAGATCGCCCGGGAGATCTCTCTCCCTTCACCTCACACCGGTGAGGAGATCGATCTCTGGAGCAAGGCATCCCTGCTCTATGATGCGCAGGGGGGGCTCTCCGGCGCCATCGAGTCGCTCCGGGATGTCACCGAGTTGAAGAGGATGGAGGCGCAGATCCGGCGCCGGATAGACCTCGAGCGGATGGTGGGTTCGATCTCGGCGCGGTTCGTGGCCCTCGACCCCGGCAACCTGAACGATGCCCTGAACGAGACAGTCCGGACACTTGGGTCGTTCTTCGGCGTCGACCGGAGTTACATCTTCAGCTTCTCCGCGGACCTCTCCTGCGCAGGGAACACCCACGAATGGTGCGCGGAGGGGATCGAACCGCAGATAGACCTGCTGCAGAACCTGCGCCTCGATACACTCCCCTGGGGAATGGCGCACCTCGAGGCACGGAGAGCGATCTCCATACCCGACATACGCAACCTCCCGGTGGAAGCCGCCGCTGAGCGTGAACTTTTCCTGCAGTATGGGGCCAGATCGCTTGTCCTTGTCCCGATCGCCACCGCCGATGAGATTCTCGGCATCGTCGGCTTCGAGACGGTTCGAGCACCCCGGAAGTGGTCGGACGACGATATCACCCTGCTCACGGTCGTCGGCAACCTGCTTGCCAATCTCTTTATCCGGATCCGCGCTCACGAACGACTCCGGGAGAGCGAGGAGCGGTTCCGTATGCTCGTCGAGCGGTCACACGACTGCTACATCCGTGCAACCTGGCAGCCGCCGGCGATCGAGTATATCAGCCCCTCGTGCGAACGCCTGACAGGCTACACGGCCGGGGAGTGTATGGGCATTCCGGGGTTCATCCCGGATCTCATCCATCCGGATGATCGGGAGGCATTCCGTACCCTGGTGGAAACCCCGGTGCTGCCTGCCGATCGGCCGCCCATCCTCCGGGTGCGCCGGAAAGACGGACGCTACGCCTGGATCGAGGTCTGCACGATCCCGGTCTATGGGAATGACGGGCACGTGGCTGCAGTCGAGTATGCCGTCCACGATATCGATGCGTGGAAAGAGGCCGAAGCAGCGCTCCTCCAGGCCAACAAGAAACTCACCCTTATGAACAGCATCGTGCGGCACGACATCCTGAATCAGGTCACGGTGGTGCTCGGACATATCGCCCTCCTCCGGGAGCAACCGCTTGATGCGGCCGTCATCGCGGCCCTCGACAAGCAACAGGCCGCCATCGAGACTATACGGTCGCAGATCGAGTTCACGCGGGATTATCAGGACCTCGGTGTCCGGGCACCGCAGTGGTTCCCGGTCGAGCCCCTGGTCACGGCGGCAGCGCGGGCGCTCCGGCAGAACCAGATCCGGATCGTCACCGATCTCAACAAGACCTCCGTTTACGCCGATCCGCTCCTCTCGATGGTCTTTTACAACCTCCTCGAGAACACCGTGCGGCACGGAAAGACCGTGACCACCGTCCGGGTCACGGCCGTGCCCGACGGCGGCGGGGCACGGATCACCTGGGAGGATGACGGCATCGGCATCCCCGCCGCACATAAAGAGCGCATATTCGAGCGGGGTTTTGGGAGCCACACGGGTCTTGGGCTCTTCCTTGTGCGGGAGATCCTCTCGATCACCGGGATGGGCATCCGGGAGACCGGGACGCCGGGCAGGGGGGCACGCTTCGAGATCCTGGTGCCGGAAGGATGTGCCCGGTTCGAGTGAAGAGACCGGGCTCTACCACGAAGGATCGCGTTCCTGCAACCTCTCCGGACGCTCGCGTTTGTGATAGTTCTCGCAGAAAAAGTTGTCCAGGGGATTTTGGCCTCACCGCCGGCCGTATCTCCTGAACATGTACCAGAGCCCCGCGGCGACCCCGACCATCACCAGGAGGCCGAGGATAGCGACGTAGGACTGCTCTTTCACCACGATCCGGAACTCGTCCTCTCCTTCGGCCTGGTCGCTCTTCACCAGGGCGACGACCTTGTACTCGCCGGCGACGATATCGGCCGGCGGGACCACTGTCACCCGCACCGTTGCCCGTTCGCCGGGCTCAAGGCTCGCGACCGATGCCGGGTCGACGTTTGCCCGCCACCCTTCCGGCGCGCTCATATTGATCCCGATCCTCGTCAGCGCTCCTCCGACGCCGGCGTTTGAGACCGTCATATCGAACGTGAGGGTATCGCCGCGGTTGATCTCGTGGCGATAGCTCTTCACGTAGGTCCGCATGGTGTACGACCCCCGGAGCCGGAGCGTCAGGTTCTCCTCGTACTGCCGGGCGGAGGAGTCGATCACCGCCGTGAAGTTATACTCCCCGACATCGACCGAGTAGGGCGGTATGAGGTCGAGGTAGAGGGGTTTCTCCTCGCCCGCCGGGATGTAGATCTCCGAGACCTCTTCGGTGGCATCCCGGCTCTCCTTGAACCGGGCATACCACTGTTCGGGGAGACCCTCGACCGAGAGGGCGTAGGTATCGTCGTTCCTGCCGGCGTTCTTCAGGGTCATCTCGTACTGCGGGTTGGTGCCGATCGCCGCCATCCGTGACGGGGACTTCACCCGGATCTCGGCAAAGAAGTTCTCCTTCTCAAGCGGCACTATCCCGAGATTGGTCGTCCGGCCGATCCGGACCTCGACGCCCTCCTTCTTCCACGACCGGTAGCCGGGTTTGGCGACGTTGACCGTGTAGGTGCCCATCGGGGCGCCGATGGAGACCTTGCCCTCGGCGGTCGTGAGCATCCCTTCGACCCGGGTGCTGCCGTCGTAAAGGCCTACATCGGCGCCTTTCACGACGTTGCCTTCTTTGTCGACCACGGTGGCCTCGAGGGTTCCCACTTCACCCTCGTGGGTCTTCGTGACCTGGACATAGACCCAGATCGTGCCCTCGCCGATCCCCACCCGGATGGGATACTCTCCCACCGCGGCATGGCCGGAGGTCTCCGCCACCAGGCGGACGGTCTTTGTCTCCCCGGCCGGTATCAGCATCCGGTAGACTTCGCGGTCTCCGGCCTCGAACCGGATCTTCCAGCCGTCGGTGCCCCGGAAGGTCCAGAAGTTCAGGAGGCACGTCCCGGTCTCCCCCCGGTTCGTGACGGCGAGGTCGAAGACAGCGGTGTCGCCCGCCTCGATCAGTTCGCCCGGGAAGTCGCACCGTATATCGGTCTGCAACGTCCCGCCCTGTATGGCTGCCGCTCCCGGGACGGCAAGCGCCATGACGAGGAGGAGGGCCAGGATATATCGTTTGCCCGTCAATCGTCTCACCTGATATCCATCCGCATGAACTTCACGTAGGCCGCGGCGAAGAAGGCCGACGGGAAGACGATGAGCGCGGCGATGTTCATCCAGACCTGGCCGAGGGCCTCGGCAAGTCCCGGGGTCTCCTCGGGTATCGAGCTGTAGGGTGAACTGAGCATCGTGGCGATCCTGGGGTTCGTGACCGCCATCGCAGCCCTGACATAGTTCATCTGCGGCGAGAGGAGGTTCGAGACGTCGTTTATGAGCATCCGCCTCTCGGTATACGCCTTCATATCCTCTTCATACTGCTGCCACTCGGGATCTTCCATCCCGACACGCACTACGGTCTGCGACGAACTGCTGGTGAAATACCCGCTGCTGCTGGCGGTAGCGGTGACCGTTCTCCCTGAAGGGGTCGGCATGGGGGCCATCTGCGGCGGTTCGGGCCGGTCGCCTGCAAATACATCGCCGGCCATCATCCCGAAGGTCGGGAGGATCGTGGAGACGGCAAAGAAGATCACCAGGGTGTATATCAGGGCGTTTCCGCTCTCTTTTGAGACCGTCGACATCGTGAGCGCGATGGCGAAGTAGGCGAGCAAAAACCCGAGCGTCACCGCCCCGAAGATCAGGATGGCGGCAAACTCCTCGAGCGTCGGGATGATCGAGAAGACGAGGAGCATCGCGAGCGATATGGCGAGCGCAAGCACCATGGCAAACCCGAGGGCGGCGATGCCCCCGAGCGCCTTGCCGTTGATGATCTCGTCGCGGTAGACCGGATGCGAGAGGAGCGACTTCAGGGATCGAGTCTCCTTCTCCTTTGAGACCAGGTCAAACCCGATGGCGAGGGCAAGGACGGCGCCGAGCGTCGTCATGTAGGTCATCATGGCGCTGAATATGAGCATGATCGAGGGTTTTTCGGGCATCCATCCTGCAGGGCCATCGAACTCGGCCCCCTGCATATACTGGAGCTGCTGGTTGTAGGACTCGAGCATGGTGTTGTAGCTCTCGATACCCGAGTGCATGCCGATCGCCGATATGACGAGGAGCAGGCCGAGGATGATGACGAACCGCCTGCTGGTGATATGGTCGGAAAACTCTTTTTTCGCTACGTTGAACAATCGATCCAGTGCCATCGTTTCACCTCCGGTAGACCGCCATGAAGACGTCCTCGATATCCGGTTCCTCGACCCGCATCTCGCGGACATGCGCGCCTTCGGTAAAGAGAGCTGCTGCAAGCCGGTCCCTGATATCGGCCTTAGCCCGGACGATCGCCCGGTTCCCGTTTCTTTCGATATCGATGATATCGGGGTCTTCGATATCGGGCAGGTGCTCGCGGGTCTCGACGACGATCCGGACGGCGTCGCCGTCCGGGGATGCGAGCGCCCGGGCGACCTCTCCAAGCGTTCCCTGCGCGACAAGTCTCCCCTTTGCGAGCAGACCGACGGTCCGGCAGACCGCCCTGACCTCGGAGAGGATGTGCGAGGAGACAAAGACCGTCTTTCCTTCGCCGGCAAGGCGTTCGACGAGTTCGCGGTACTCCCGGACGCCCTCCGGGTCGAGGTTTGCCGTCGGTTCGTCGAGGAAGAGCACTTTCGGATCGTTGATCAGCGCCTGGGCGAGGCCGAGCCGCTGCTTCATCCCGCGGGAGTACTCGCCGGCCTTCTGCGTGACGCCGTCGAGGTGGACCAGCTCAAGGAGTGTGGTGATCCGCTCCTTTCGCTCCCGCGCGTTCATACCGTAGAACCGGGCGAAGTAGTCCAGGTTTTGCTCGCCGGTCATGTTCCCGTAGAACCCGACGTCCTCGGGGAGGTAGCCGATGATCTTCTTCACCGCGAGCGGATCCTTTGCGACCTCGATCCCGTCGACCAGGCACCGCCCGCCGGTGGGCTCGATCATGCCGGTGAGCATCAGGATCGTCGTGCTCTTCCCCGCTCCGTTCGGACCGAGAAAGCCGAAGACCTCGCCTTCCCCGACCGTAAGGTCCAGGCCGTCGACGGCCGTCTTCCCGTTATACACCTTCGTGAGTTTTTCTGTCCGTATCATCCGTTCACACTCCGCCGGTTCGGCCGGGCGGCGCCTAATGCAGACTTTGATGCTCTCTTATTAACGTCTTCTGTGACACGCATCTACACGTCGGGACGGGATCGCGGTTTTGAACCGCTGCAGAACCGCAATAATCCCGAAAGAGCCCGCAGATCCGTCGCGGATCTGGCAACCGCCGGTGTGCCGGCTCACGCGCAATGCGATCTGCCCACGCGCGCGCCCCCGTCTGGCGTTTCACATAAGGGGATAGGCGCGAACGAGGATAAAGCAATGGTAAACTACGAAAATTATCGAACTTATGATCCCGGGGGCCCGATGCAGTCATCTGGCGACCGGAGTCGCCCTATTCCCGGCGCACTCCCGGGCTGCGGGCTCATGCCATGATAGGTGCAATCGCACCCGTCTTCTCCCCCGCCGGCCTGCGAAGGGAGCCGTAATCCGGAAACCTTTTCTTCTGGTGCTCAAAAGGTTCTCCCGGTGCAGTATGAGAAGGTTATTCGGTGCAGCAACGGTCATCGTGCTCCTGTCCCTGGTGCTTGCGGCAGGGTGTACGTCGTCCCGGCCCCCGGCGGGCTACGTGACGATCCGGAGCGTGGATATCAGCATCCCGGACGGACAGCCGCCATCAAACGTCACCACCGTCGTGGTGGTACCTTACCTCGACGCGGTGTACGCCGACGTCGGCAACGTCGACCTGCGGATCAGCGCGAAGGAGGCCGGGACCGATATCGTCGTCGCACAGAAGGTTCTTTCGATCGGCAACCTCACAAACGGCAGGACGGAGAAGGCGGAGGTCACGCTTGCGCTCGAGAACGGCAGGCGTTACGACATATGGGCGACGGTATGGCAGGACGGGCGCATGCGGGAGTCGGGTTCGGTGAGCGTTTCTCTCCCCGACAGGACGACGGCCGGGCGGAGGTTGGCCTACTCGTTCCTTGCCGTCACCGCGATCGACGTCATGACCCCCGATATCGGTGCCGACCCGATAACGCTCGATATCATCACCGGCATCAAGAACAGCGCCGCCGCCGCATCCGGGGACCTTGCCATGGATATCCGGGTCGTCAACCTTCAGACCGGGATCACGGCCGTCCGCGAGTCCCGACCGCTCGGAACGGTCGCCGGGGAGGGAGCTGACGAAAAGCAGGTGCGCGTCACGGTCCCGAACGGCTACGACTACGAGATCAGCATCAAACTCGTCGAGGGGGGTGCGGCCTTTGCGACCAGCACCGGGCGCGTCACCCTGGCCCCGCCGCCGCAGGTGATCCTCGGCAACGGTGCGGTCCTCGATTCAGGCAAGGTCACGTCGCCGGTCTCCCTCCCGGTCCCGACCGCGGCGCCGACGTCGCCGTCCTCCGCACAGGTCGGGCAGTTTAAGATCCAGAGCGGCGGTGAGCCGACTCCGACACAGGCGCCAGGATTTACGGCCGCGTTCGCCGCCGCAGCGCTCCTCGGCGCCGGGGCTGCGGTGCGTGCGGGGCGGAGGAGGTAGGAGGGTGCCGGAGGGCCTCACGGCGTGGAGGGCGTACCTCTATGTCGTCTCGTTCATCGCGCTCATCATCGTGATTGCAGGCAGCGTGAACCTTATCACGGTCGCAATCGAGGTCTTCGCCTACCCGGCGCCCCAGCCCTACCCGGCATCGCAGTACTACTACTCCGCTCTGCCCGGGAGCGTGGCGCAGGTCGCGGTGGGGTTCATCGTCTGGGCATATCACTGGAGGCTGCTTGGGAGGGAACGCTGAAGGCAGTATCCTGCCCGGGCGCCGCCTGCATCCATGCTCGTGCGTACTCCATGCGGAACCTCTATCCGGCATCAGGGATCAATGAACAGATAGACTGACCATGGGAGCAAAGCGACTGAACCGTATGGCGATGCGGGCGGCGACCGAGAGATCGTTGATCGACGCGACTGCGCTGATACAGGGCAGGGAATTTGAATCGATCGAGGAGGCGAACGCCTTCCTCCAGAAGGTGCTGAAGGAAGGTGGTCTGCCGCCTGCCCCCGCGGATACTCCTCTTCTGCAGGCGCAGCAGGTCGCGTACGATGCAATGGAGGCTACCGGGCGCCGCCGGGTGGTGCTGGCCAGGCGCTCACTTGAGATATCCGAGGACTGTGCCGACGCATGGGTGATCCTGGCCGGAGAGGAGAGAAAAAGCCTGCGAAAAGCGCTGGAGTATGCCCGGAAGGGCGTGGCTGCCGGGGAACGGGCACTCGGGAAGGAGGTCTTTGAAGAAGAGGTCGGGAACTTCTGGACGCTGATCGGGACACGTCCCTACATGAGGGCCCTGTTTGCACTTGCAGAACTCCTCTGGGCTACCGGGGATAAAGACGAGGCAATCGGACTCTACCAGGAGATGCTGCGGCTCAACCCCGATGATCGCCAGGGGGTCCGGTACATCGTCATGCAGATCTTTGCGGAGGCGAACCGTGACGACCTGCTTGAGTCGATCCTGGATGAGCACGGAGAAGATCCCACGGCAACAGTCGCGTACGCACGAGCGCTCTGGCTGTTCCGGAAGGAGGGGGCCGGACCTGCAGCTGATGCGGCACTCGATGATGCACTGCAGAAGAACCCGTTTGTCCCGCAGTATCTGCTTGCGTTCCGGGCGTTGCCGTCGCGGATGCCCGACTATTACGGCCTCGGCGACCGGAACGAGGCGATCGTATACGCCATGGCTGCACTCGACGGATGGATCGGAACGGAGGGTGCGCCGGCGTGGCTCGCGTCGCGCGTGCGAAAGATGCGGAGCAGCAGGTAACCTTCCTGCAAGGCTCGGGCGTGTTTTCACGAGAGCCCTTTCTCCTCGATGAAACGGGCAAGCAGGCGCACCTGCGCGGCATCGCCGACGGCCTTCTCCCACTCTTCCCGGACGGAGTCGAAGGTCTCGTTGCAGTAGTCGGGCGCTTCTTCGAGGAGGTCTGACCCTGAATCCTGTTCAAACCGCCGGATCCCGAGGAGGATGCCCGCGCAGCAGAGGCGTGACTCTTCAACCATACCCCGCTTGAGGTATAGCATCATCTCGCCCTTGTGCGGTTCAAGCGCATCGTCCAGCATCTCCCACGCCCGTTCGGATGGGTAGACGTAGCCGTCGCGCCTCCTGCCCGAGGTTTCCCAGACCTCTTCTATATCGATGCAGGAGAGGTCGCTTGCGACGCTTTCGGCAACACCTTCGGTATCGACCATCCGGAGGACGTCGCGTGCGATACCTTCCGCCCTGGCCGCGAGAGCAGAATCGTCGTAAATGAGTCGTGCAAGGACGAACCGCGCCTGATCGACGCTGAGGGAGTCGAGGAGGGGGGTGGAGGAGACGGTTTTCTTTCGTCTCGGCATGCTGATGGTAGGTGTGCCGGAGGAGATAGGGTTATCGTTATGGTCGCAGAGGGTGATACGGCTCCGGTAGAGAGCCCGGCCCGGGGCTTCTCCGGGATCGAACCTTCATCCCTGCAGGCCGGCTGCGCCTCTTCCCGGCCATGCTTTCCGCAGCCTGCAGGGATGGAAGGGCGCAGCGTTCCCGACGACGGCACCCCGGGTCAACCGGTGCCCGGCAGCCGGAACCCCGCGAAATAGGTATCTAGCAGGAGAACGGAGTACTCATGCGTGAGGGAGATGACCGTGATCGGGATCGATCCCGGGGTGGCGAGGACCGGCTACGGTGTCCTTAAGAGAGGCGACCCCTACCCGGTTCCCCTGACATTCGGCTGCATCGAGACCGGAAGCGATAGCCGCCCCTCCCGGCGGCTCCTGGAGATCTACGAGAGGATATCGCTGCTCTTTGACGA
>ENA-UOWO01001713-UOWO01001713.1-activated-sludge-metagenome-genome-assembly--contig:-NODE-1713-length-28604-cov-7.252548_pt1 | contig 28604 bp, 24 predicted proteins | sample MGYA00238148_ERZ761564 | MGnify/ENA primary metagenome ERZ761564 (study PRJEB28885, sample SAMN05720194) | activated sludge metagenome | isolation source: Anaerobic digester | place: USA...
AATTACAAAAATAAAATAACCCCCCTGCCCCCTGAGGGGCGGGTAAAATCCCATCCCGATCTCTGCCCCCCTTCAGGGGGGTTGGGGGGTAAAAAGGATAAAAAAACCTTCAGGGGGGTTGGGGGGGTAAAATAGCTGATCAGGGGGGTTGGTGGATAAAAGGATAAGGCTAAATTAGTTACATAAATATAAATCATTTATTAATGATTCCGCAAACACTTTTTGACAAGATCTGGGACAGCCACGTAGTTAAGTCGATCGAAGGGGGACCGGATGTCCTTTATATCGATCAGCATTTCATACATGAAGTGACGAGCCCCCAGGCATTTGACGGACTGAGAGCCAGGGGCATCCCGGTGTTCCGTCCGGTTATGACACTGGCAACAGCCGATCATAATATCCCGACGAAGGACCAGAATCTTCCGATAAAGGAAGAGTTATCACGTACCCAGGTGGAAAAGCTGGCCGAAAACTGCAGGGAATTCGGGATAGAGGTATTCGGACTGAACCATCCCAAAAACGGGATAGTGCATGTAATAGGTCCCGAACTTGGCTATACCCAGCCCGGAATGACCATAGTATGTGGCGACAGTCATACCTCAACCCATGGAGCCTTCGGGGCTGTGGCATTCGGAATTGGGACAAGCGAGGTCGAAATGGTACTTGCAACCCAGTGCATCCTTCAACCCAAACCAAAGAAAATGAGGATCAGTGTTAACGGTACTCTTCAGAAAGGAGTTACTGCCAAAGATATTATTCTCTATATTATCTCGAAGATATCAGGCGGAGGAGCTACAGGTTACTTTGTGGAATATGCCGGTTCAGCCATTGAAAGCCTCAGCATGGAGGGAAGGATGACCATATGCAACATGAGTATAGAAATGGGTGCAAGAGGAGGACTTATAGCTCCCGACGATACCACTTATGAATATCTGACGAAAATACCTTCAATCAGCAACCGTCCGGATTTCTATTCGCTGTTAAAGAAATGGCACGGTTTCAGGACAGATCCGGGTGCTCATTTTGACCGTGAGCTTGACTTTGATGCAGCCAGGATAAAGCCTATGATCACCTATGGTACTAATCCGGGAATGGGGATGGCGATCGATGATACGATCCCTTCAATTGACAGCATCGCCAGCGAAGCATCAGCATCATTCCTAAAATCACTTGATTATATGGGATTTACGCCCGGGATGAAACTTGCCGGCCATCCTGTCGATTATGTGTTCCTGGGAAGCTGCACAAACGGAAGGATTGAAGACATAAGAGCTTTCACACATTTTGTAAAAGGGAGGAAAAAGGCACGGGAAATCACTGCATTGATAGTTCCTGGTTCGAAGAAAGTTGAACAACAGGCTATCAATGAAGGACTTGATAAAATACTGAAAGAGGCAGGATTTGAACTGAGACAGCCGGGGTGCTCCTCCTGTCTTGCCATGAATGAAGATAAAATACCTGCAGGTAAATACGCCGTATCGACATCTAACAGAAATTTTGAAGGAAGACAGGGGCCTGGCTCAAGAACCCTGCTGGCAAGTCCGCTTACAGCAGCTGCTGCGGCAATAACAGGCAGGATCACCGATCCACGCGATATGTTACAAGATTAATAATTCCGAAAAAGGATTAAAATGGCTAAAGAAAAATTTGATATACTCGAATCGACCTGCATACCTCTGCCGCTCGAAAATGTTGATACAGATCAGATAATCCCTGCACGATTCCTCAGCCTTACAACGAGGGAAGGATTCGGGGAATATCTTTTCCGCGACTGGAGATTTGACAAATCGGGGAACAAATCAGGTGGTTTTGTTCTGAACGACGAAAAATATAAAGGCAGGATCCTTGTTGCCGGTAAGAATTTCGGTTGCGGATCAAGCCGCGAACACGCTGTATGGGCTATTACCGACTACGGCTTCAAAGCTGTTGTTTCAAGCTTCTTTGCCGATATCTTTAAAAACAACAGCCTGAATAACGGACTGCTCCCCGTGGTGGTCAGCGATGAATTCCTGAAAAACCTTCTTGATCAGATACAAAAGGATCCGGAAACAAAAGTGATAATTGATCTTAAACAACAACTGTTAACAGTATCGTCGGGTGAATCGACCGGCTTTGAGATAAATCAATATAAAAAAGAGTGTCTGATGAAGGGACTTGACGATATTGATTATCTGTTAAATATAACAGATATGATCAAAGCATATGAATTCAGAAAAACTCTCGGGAAATGAGAATTGAAATAATGGATACAACCCTGAGGGATGGTGAACAAACCCAGGGTGTGTCATATTCACCGGTCGAAAAACTGCATATCGCACGGCTCTTGCTAAAGGAGCTGAAAGTCGACCGTATAGAGGTTGCTTCGGCACGGGTTTCAAAAGGCGAATTTGAGGCACTGAAAAAAATAACCGGCTGGGCAATTGAAAATGACTTCCACAATAAAGTGGAGGTTCTCGGATTTATCGACGGGGATATTTCCCTGAACTGGATTAGGGATGCAGGGGGAAAAGTAATCAATCTGCTTTGCAAGGGATCGCTCCGTCATCTCGAAAAACAATTAAGAAAAGACCCTGAAACCCATGCCAGGGACATTAAAGAAATAATCAATAAAGCGGGGGATTCCGGTATGGATGTGAATATTTATCTCGAGGATTGGTCCAACGGGATGATCCACTCGGAAGACTATGTTTTCTTCATGATCGATTCATTTAAGGACGAGCCCGTTAAAAGGATCATGCTTCCCGATACCCTGGGAATATTGAATCCTGAGCAGACCTTTTTATTCTGCAAAAAAGTTGTTGACAGGTATCCGTCGATCCACTTCGATTTCCATCCGCATAATGATTATGATCTCGCTGTTGCGAACATTTTTTCGGCCGTAAAAGCAGGTATAAGGGGTGTCCATACAACAGTTAACGGACTGGGTGAGAGGGCAGGAAATGCACCTCTTTCAAGTGTGATAGGTGTATTGCATGATCAGCTTAAAGCAGAAACTGCAATAAACGAATTTGAGATCACCAAAGCAAGCCGTCTTGTAGAGACGTTCAGCGGTATAAGGATCCCGGTCAATAAACCGGTTGTAGGTGAAAACGTTTTTACCCAGACCTCGGGTGTTCATGCCGATGGCGACAGCAAGGATAATCTTTACTACAACAACCTCTTACCCGAACGTTTCGGGAGAAAACGTAAATATGCTCTCGGTAAACAATCCGGAAAAGCAACAATTAAAAAGAACCTCGAAGAATATGGATTATCGCTGAGCCCCGAGTCCCTTGAAAAAGTAACAATGAGGGTTATTGAACTGGGAGATAAAAAAGAGACTGTTACTACTGAAGATCTTCCGTTCATTATTGCCGATGTCCTTGGAAATGAACAGATCACCTATAAGATATTCATAAATAATTATGCGTTGTCACTGAGTTATGGACTGAGACCCTTTGCAAGTGTAAAGATAGAGATTGACGGTCAGATACATGAAGGAACCAGCTCCGGCGACGGCCAGTATGATGCTTTCATGAAGGCTGTGAGAATTATTTATGAAAGTATCGGAAAAGAGTTGCCCACTCTTACTGACTACCAGGTATCAATCCCTCCGGGAGGAAAGACAGATGCTCTTGTTGAAACTATTATTTCATGGAAATATCATAACAAGGAGTTCAATACAAAGGGCCTTGATGCCGACCAGACCGAATCGGCAATTAAAGCCACCGAGAAAATGCTGAACCTCATTGAAGGTCTTAACAGTGCAGAACATAAAACGTTAACCCCTGAAACATAATAACCTTTGCGCTCTTTGCGTAAACCTTTGCGCTCTTTGCGGTTAAATAGAATTTTAAAAAACTATTTATATAAACTTTAATGGGAAAATCATACAACATCGCAGTCATTCCCGGTGACGGGACAGGACCGGAGGTGGTCAGGGAAGGAAGAAAAGTACTCGTTACAGCAGCCTCGAAATTCGGATTCAAAATCAATTTTGAAGAGTTCGATTTTGGAGGTGAACGATATCTTCGTACAGGAGAGGTACTTCCCGCATCAGCTCCCGGACAGCTTAAGAAGTTCGACTCAATTTTTCTTGGTGCAATCGGCCATCCCGATGTAAAACCCGGTATCCTCGAAAAGGGAATACTTCTTACATTGCGGTTTGAGCTCGATCAATATATTAATCTCCGGCCCGTGAAGCTCTACCCCGGTGTTCCGACTCCCCTTAAGGACAAGGGACCGGAACACATCGATTATGTTGTTGTAAGGGAAAATACAGGAGATGTTTATACAGGAATGGGTGGTGTTACTATGAAGGGAACTCCTCACGAGGTAGCAGTACAGAACATGGTCTATTCACGAATGCAGGTTGAAAGATGTCTGCGTTATGCTTTTGAATATACCCGGAAGAGGAATAAAAAAAATACTCTTGCCCTCTGCGGGAAAACAAATGTCCTCACTTATGTTTTTGACCTGTGGGAAAGAGCATTCCATGAGATAGGGAAAGAAAGCTATCCTGAAATAAAACGCGAATATTATCATGTGGATGCTACATGTATGTGGATGATAAAAAATCCGGAATGGTTCGATGTTATAGTAACAAGTAATATGTTCGGAGATATAATTACAGATCTTGGAGCCATTACCCAGGGCGGTATGGGGATCGCTGCCGGAGGAAATATTAATCCCGGCGGCGTTTCGATGTTCGAACCTATCGGCGGTTCGGCTCCCAAATACACGGGGCAGAATATCATCAATCCGCTTGCAGCTATTGCCTGCGGGGGAATGATGCTTGAGCATCTGGGCGAAGATAAAGCCGCAAAAGCAATAGAAAATGCGATAATGTATGTTACTGCAAATAAGCTTAAGGATATGGGCGCCGGAAGAATGGGTTACTCAACAACCGAAGTCGGCGATCTGGTGGCGGGACAAATATGATATTAACCCGTCTGAGCATACCAGGCGGGTTTTTAATTTCAACGCCTGTTGCCCGGACAAAACGAAAAAATAAATGAACAGACTGAAAATCGCAATTCAGAAAAGCGGAAGGCTGAGTGAAAACTCACACAGATTACTTGAAGAATGTGGTATAAAATTCTCCAACGGAACCAGTGTTCTTAAGACATCGGCAAGGAATTTCCCGGTTGATATTTTATTTCTCCGGGATGATGATATACCACAGTATGTTGAACAGCAGGTTGCCGATATAGGTATACTTGGCGAGAATATGGTCTTTGAGAAAAACAAGGATGTGGAAGTTCTTGAACAACTTGGTTTTGCAGCCTGCAGGCTCAGCCTTGCCATTCCCAGGGAAGATGTTTTCGCAGGACCGGAATATTTCAACAACAGGAAGATTGCCACAAGCTACCCCAGACTTCTTTCGCAATACCTTTCAGAAAACAATATTACAGCACAGATCGAGGAGATAAGCGGAAGCGTGGAAATAGCTCCGGGTATTGGTCTTGCCGATGCAGTATGTGATATCGTCAGCTCAGGCAGTACCCTGCTTACTAACGGTCTGCGTGAAGTCATTACCATACTGAAAAGTCAGGCAGTGATTATCGGTAATAAAAACCTCGACGATGAAAAAAGATCCATCCTCGAAAAGTTTCTATTCAGGATAAGATCAGTAAAAAAATCCAGGGAAAACAAATATATACTGCTAAATGCTCCGGAAAAAGCCATCGGTGAAATATGCAAAATACTTCCCGGAATGAAAAGCCCGACAATATTGCCTCTGGTTGAAAAGGGATGGTGCTCGTTACATTCTGTGGTAAGAGAGGATGATTTCTGGGAAAGGATCGATCAGCTTAAAGCTGCCGGAGCGGAAGGGATACTGGTTATACCTATTGAAAAAATGATAATATGATGAGAACATTTTTTTATCCTTTGAAAGAAACCTGGGAAACCCTTTGCAGACGGCCGGTAACTGATACATCGGGATTTGATACCGCCGTGAAGAACATTTTACTGAAGGTAAGATCGAAAGGAGATCAGGCGCTGCTCGACTATGCCGAAAAGTTTGATCACGTAAAGATCACTGATCTGAAAGTAACGGAAAGGGAACTGGCTGAATCAGAAAAAGCCATCACTCCGGATCTGAGAAATGCCATCATAACAGCAATGGGAAACATCAGGAAATTCCATGAATCCCAGATGAATGATGATGAAGTTCTGGAGACTACTCCCGGTGTTAAATGCTGGAGAAAAAGGATCCCTGTTGAAAGGGCAGGCCTGTATATTCCCGGAGGTACAGCACCGCTGTTCTCGACAGTTCTTATGCTGGGAGTTCCGGCTGCTATTGCCGGCTGCCGGCAGGTAATACTATGCACCCCTCCGGGAAGAGACGGAAAGATTGATCCCCTGATATTGTTCACTGCAAAACTTACTGGTATTACCGATATTTATAAGACCGGCGGGGCACAGGCTATAGCCGCAATGGCATACGGTACCGAAAGTATTCCGAAAGTCGATAAAATATTCGGTCCCGGTAACCAGTATGTAACCAAGGCAAAAGAGATCGTTAGCTCCGACGGAGTCGCGATCGACATGCCGGCAGGCCCCAGCGAGGTCCTTGTAATCGCAGATTCAAAGGCTGATCCTGTGTTTGTTGCAGCTGATCTCCTGTCACAGGCTGAACATGGCACAGACAGCCAGGTTGTTTTGCTGACAGACAGCAGTGACCTGATGACATCAGTCATGGAGGAACTTAAAATACAGCTTAAAACCCTGCCCAGACGTGATATCGCATCACAATCCCTTGAGGAAAGTGTTGCAATTGTGCTTCCGGGCCTGGATGAGTGCATGGAGTTCAGTAATAAATATGCCCCCGAACATCTGATAATAAATACCGGGAACGCAGAAAAACTGGCTGAAAATGTGATAAATGCAGGTTCAGTATTCATCGGGAAGTATTCATGTGAAAGCGCCGGGGACTACGCCTCGGGAACAAATCATACCCTCCCGACCAACGGCTTTGCAAGAAGCTACAGCGGCGTATCGACAGACAGCTTCCTGAAAAAGATAAGCTTCCAGGAAATATCACGTGAAGGGATCACAAGACTGGGTCCGGTCATAGAATTAATGGCTGAGGCTGAAGGTCTGGCGGGTCATAAGAATGCGGTAAGTGTGAGATTAAAAGAGCCGGGCAATGTTTGATCTTGAAAAAATTATAAGACCCAATGTAAAACAGCTTACCCCCTACTCCTGCGCCAGGGATGAATTTCAGGGTAAAGCCGATACCTTTCTCGATGCCAACGAGAATCCTTTCGGAAACCTTAACAGGTACCCCGATCCTTACCAGCGTGAGCTGAAAACCGAAATAAGCAGACTGAAAGGTGTTCCGGCAGAGAATATATTCCTTGGAAATGGCAGCGACGAAATTATAGATCTTTGCTTCAGGGTGTTCTGTAACCCCGGGAAGGATAAAGCCCTTACCTTTTCACCATCATACGGAATGTATGAAGTTTCAGCTTCAGTGAATGATGTAACGATAATTAAAATCCCACTGAATGATAAGTTCGGTATTGACTATGATAATGTAAAAAACCGGCTCTCTGATGAAAAACTGAAACTGATAATTATCTGTTCCCCAAATAATCCTACAGGTAATTGTATGAACATCACCGTGATCGAAAAGATCCTTTCAGAATTCAACGGCATACTTCTTCTCGATGAGGCCTATATAGATTTTGCCGGTCAGCCTTCAATGAAAGATCAGATCGGGAAATTTCCCAATCTGATAGTGATGCAGACATTCAGCAAGGCTTTCGGACTCGCATCAGTCAGAGTCGGTATGGCCTTTGCCGGAAAGGAGATAATCAGATATTTCAATAAAGTGAAGCCTCCTTACAATATCAGCAAAATAAACCAGGAGGCTGTTCTCCGGAAGTTGAAGAAAACAGAAGCATATTATAGTCAGGTAGCCAAAATAAAAGCTGACAGGGACAGACTTTCAAAGGAATTTGCTAAATTGACAGGCGTTGTGGAAGTCTATCCTTCGGAGGCAAATTTTATTCTGGTCAGGATGAAGGATGCCGGTCGTGTATATGATTACCTTGTAAAAAGAGGGATCATAGTAAGGAACCGGAGCAGCGTGATAAATAACTGTCTGAGGATAACCGTGGGAACAAAGACTGAGAACAACAGGATTTTAAAAGCTTTAAGGGAGTTCGAAGCATGAAGAAGGTACTTTTCATCGACCGCGACGGAACTATAATAAAAGAACCTGAGGATGAGCAGGTCGATAGTATAGAAAAGTTCCGGTTCCTTCCGGGTGCAGTGACCGGTCTCGCAAAAATTGCAGGGGAGACTGATTTCGAGATGGTGATGGTGAGCAATCAGGATGGGCTGGGAACACCTGCATTCCCTGAAGAATCGTTCTGGCCTGCACATAATAAGATGATGCAGATCCTTGAGGATGAAGGCGTTCGCTTTGCTGAAATCTTTATCGACAGAACCTTCCCGGAAGAAAATGCTCCGACAAGAAAACCCGGAACTGCAATGCTTGTCAGATATCTTTCACAGGGTATCGATCTGGAAAATTCATGGGTTATCGGTGACAGACCGACGGATATAGGACTCGCCAGAAATCTTGGATGTAAAGCCATATTTATCGGACCCGACCGTTCTCCTGAAGCTGATCTCTCTGTCACAGGCTGGAATGAAATTTACAAATACCTCATATCTTTACCACGGACAGCAACAATAAAAAGGGAAACCAGTGAAACCGACATTATGGTTTACCTTAATATTGACGGATCGGGAAAAAGCAATATCACTACAGGTATAGGTTTCCTTGATCATATGCTTGACCAGATCGCCAGGCATGGCGGTTTCGATCTCACCATAAATGCTAAGGGAGATTTAAAAGTTGATGCACATCATCTTGTCGAAGACCTTGCTATATGTCTTGGCGGAGCATTTAACAAAGCGCTCGGAAGCAAGAAAGGCATACAACGTTACAGCTTTATACTTCCTATGGACGATTGCCTGGCAAGGATAGCAATTGACCTCGGGGGAAGACCATGGCTTGTATGGAACGTTGAGTTTAAAAACGCCATGATCGGCGATATTCCTTCGGAAATGTTCTTTCATTTTTTTAAATCATTCTGCGATAATGCCCTGTGCAATCTTAATATCGATGCTGAAGGTACAAATGACCATCATAAGGCAGAGGCAATATTCAAGGGATTTGCACGGACTCTGGGATCTGCTGCAAAAAAAACCGGCACCTTCGAGCTTCCCAGCACTAAAGGAAAATTATGATCGCTATAATAAAATATAATGCGGGTAATATCCGGTCAGTGCAGAATGCCCTGTCAAGGCTGGGATATGAGAGTGTTATAACCAATGACAGGGATGAGATAATCAATTCGGATAAAGTGATCTTCCCTGGTGTTGGTGAAGCCGGATCGGCCATGAAGTATCTCAGGGAAAAGGAGCTTGATAAGATCATTACCTCCCTCACACGGCCGGTGCTGGGAATATGCCTGGGTTTACAACTTATGTGCAGATATTCAGCTGAAGCCGATACGGAATGCCTCAATATCTTTAATGCCGATGTGAAATTGTTTCCCCCTTCAGATAAGGTCCCGCATATGGGATGGAATAATTTCATTTCAGTATGGGGCGACATTTTTAAAGGAGTATCCCGGATGGATGACCTGTATTACGTTCACAGCTACTATGCAGGAATTTCATCCTGTACAACAGCAATATGCGATTATATACTCCCATTCAGCGCCGCCATGAAGAAAGACAATTTCTATGCGGTCCAGTTCCACCCCGAAAAATCAGCACTTGTCGGGGAAAAGATCCTTAAGAATTTCCTTGAATTATGAGAATTATAGTTGCTATCGATATAATCGGCGGGAAATGCGTCCGGCTGACCAGGGGAGACTTCAGCACAAAAAAAATATATAATGAAGATCCTCTCGAAGTAGCCATGGAAATTGAAGACAACGGATTAAGATATCTTCACCTTGTCGATCTTGATGGGACAAGGGAAAAGAAGATAGTAAATTACAGAATACTCGAAAAAATCTCATCAAAAACAGCCCTTACAATCGATTTCGGAGGAGGCATAAGATCGGATGACGATATCAGAGCGGCATTCAACTCCGGCGCTGCACAGGTTACCGCCGGCAGCATAGCGGTAAATGATCCGGAATTATTCAAAAGATGGCTTTCAGCTTACGGCAATGACAGGATCATCCTGGGAGCTGATTGCAGGAACAGGAAAATATCGATAAGCGGATGGACAGAATCGGCCGGGGAGGATGTAAAAGATTTTATATCACGGCACAGTGAAATGGGAGTTAAGTATACTGTCTGCACTGAGGTTGAAAAGGACGGTATGCTGAAGGGACCATCAGCTGACCTGTACAAAGAGATACTGGAAGATACCAGGATCAATCTTATTGCCAGCGGTGGCATCTCATCACTTAAAGATGTCGAAGATATTAAAGCTATCGGCTGCGAAGGGGCAATAATCGGCAAGGCTGTTTATGAAGGAAAGATCAAACTAAAGGAACTCAGAGACATATGTTGAAAAAAAGAATAATACCCTGTCTCGATATAAAGGACGGGAGGACCGTAAAGGGAATACGGTTCATTGATATTAAAGATGCCGGTGACCCGGTTGAGCTTGCAAAGATCTATGCATCACAGGGAGCCGATGAGCTCGTATTCCTCGATATAACCGCAACTATCGAGAACCGGAAGACCCTGGCCGGACTTGTCGAAAGAATAGCGGCGGAACTCAATATCCCCTTCACTGTCGGCGGAGGAATAAACACGATCGGGGATGTGGCAGTCCTCCTGAAAGCCGGAGCCGATAAGATCTCAGTGAATTCCGCAGCAGTAAGGAATCCCCGTCTTATAAAAGAACTCGCTGGCGAATTCGGAAGTCAGTGTGTTGTGGTTGCCATTGATACAAATAAAATTGACAACGACTGGATAGTCTATGTTGACGGAGGCCGTACTCCAGTTAAGCTTAAAACCGCACAATGGGCTTTAGAGGCTGCGGAACTCGGCGCCGGGGAAATACTTCTCACTTCGATGGCCAACGACGGCACAAAGTCGGGTTTCTCAATCGACATTACGGCAGAAGTAAGCAGAAATGTCGATATTCCCGTCATCGCTTCCGGTGGAGCAGGCAAAATGGAACACTTTAAAAGCGTGTTCCTCAATACCGACTGCAGCGCAGCGCTTGCAGCAAGTATCTTCCACTATGGCGAGATCAATATCAGGGAACTGAAAGAGTATCTTATTAAAGAAAATATTCCGGTAAGATAATTTTCTCTTTGCATTCTCTGTGGACCTCTGTGTATCCTCTGTGTAAATCTCCCGATAAAATCGGGACAAGTTGTGTAAGTTCTTAATTTCTTTTAGTTACAGTAGAGTTACACAGAGATTAAGAAGTTTAAATTTATATGTGATAATGAACCAGATCGATTTTATAAAAGGTAACGGTCTCATTCCTGTAGTGATCCAGGATAATACCACTCTGCAGGTACTGATGGTCGGATTTATGAATGAAGAAGCACTCGCTCAGACAACTAAGGAAGGTAAGGTAACCTTCTTCAGCCGTAGCAAAAACCGCCTCTGGACAAAAGGAGAAACCTCAGGCAACTTCCTGTATGTAAAGGAAATAAAAGCAGATTGCGATAACGATACACTCCTTATTAAAGTCGATCCGGTCGGACCGGTTTGCCATAAGGGAACCAACTCCTGTTTTAATAACGACTCCCCGAAAGGTTTCCTCTACAAACTCGAACAGATCGTTAACCAGAGAATTGATGACGATGTGAAGGATTCATACACAAATAAGATCTTCAGGAAAGGAATTAATAAAGCTGCCCAGAAAGTGGGGGAAGAAGCTGTTGAACTTATAATCGAAGCCAAGGATGATAATGGCGACCTCTTCATCAACGAGGCCGCCGACCTGCTCTATCATCTTCTGATACTGCTTAAAGCAAAAGGTGTTACAATTGAAGATGTCGAAGATTGCCTTCTCAAACGCAATAACAAATAACTACCTTGAACCTGAAACCTGCTTCGGCCCACCGAAGCTTCAGCGAAGGTGGGGAACCTGAAACCTGCTTCGCCCACCGAAGCTTCAGCGAAGGTGTGGAACCTGGAACCCTTAACTTTTCTCAGCTGTCGGGCATTTCTGTTAATATTTTAAACTTTTCTTACCTTTTTTCTTGTTTTTTTAAAAATTGCATTACATTTGTACCTCTACAGAGCGATAAAATGAACCTTACACAAAGTTATAGCACCTCTTATTTTTATTTCTTTTTTTATTTTAAGAAAGAATAAGGGGATTTTTGTGTATACATATGAAGATATTGCAGAGTCCCCGGAAGCGGGGACTCTTTTTTTTAATACATTATAATTATGAAGATTTCAATACAGGGAGAACAAGGATCTTTTCACGAGGTAGCCGCAAGGCAGTATTTCAAGGATGATTCAATAGATATAGTTCCCTGTTCCACATTTGATCTGACACTTATGGCCGTTAAGGATAACCGGGCGGATTTTGCAATGATGGCGATAGAAAATGCAAGATCAGGCAGCATCCTTTCAAATTATACCCTTATACGGGAATCTGGAATGAAGATACTGGGCGAACATAACCTCAGGATTAAACAGAACCTGATGGCGCTTCCGGGTCAGCCGGTAGAAGCAATAAGGGAGATAAGATCACATCCGATTGCTATTAATCAGTGTATGACCTACCTCAACCGCCTCAGGGGAATAACCCTTATTGAAACCGAGGACACAGCAGGAAGCGCAAGATACATCAGTGAAAACCGGCTGAAAGGTGTGGCTGCAATATCATCCGCAATATCTGCCGAAATGTACGGACTCGAAATAATCGCTCCGGGAATCGAAACATATAAAAAGAACTACACCCGCTTCCTCATGATCGGAGAGGAAAAACACGCTTCAAATGACGGGAATAAAACCTCGGTAAGTTTCTGTACCGGCCATAAACCCGGATCACTTGCCACAGTTCTTGTAAGACTTGCAGAAATGGATGTCAACCTGTCCAAGATCCAGTCTGTTCCTCGACTTAACGGCGACTGGGAGTATATGTTCTACGCCGACCTTGAACTCAATCCGGATCACGACTTCGAACTGGTAAGGGATATCCTTGAGAATTATGCACTCGAGCTTGAGGTACTTGGTATTTACGCTAAAGATGACAAACTCTATGAAAGTTAAACCTGCTGAACGCACCGAAAGCGTTAAGGAATATTATTTTTCTCAGAAGCTCAGGCAGATAGATCAGATGCGGAGCGCCGGGACCGATATTATTAATCTTGGAATCGGAAGTCCTGACCAGCCTCCGTCGGAAAACACAATTTCCCGTCTGAAGGAAGAAGCGATGAAACCTTCATCACACGGATACCAGAGTTATACTGGTATCCCGGCCCTCAGAAAGGCTTTTGCAGAATGGTATAAGAAGTATTTCAATGTGACACTTGATCCCGGATCGGAGATACTGCCTCTGATGGGAAGCAAGGAAGGAATAATGCATATCAGCATGGCTTACGTGAATCCGGGCGATGAAGTGCTGGTCCCAAATCCTGGTTACCCGACATACTCTTCAGTAACCAGTCTGACAGGAGGAAAAATCAGATATTATGACCTTACTGAGAAAAATGGCTGGCAGCCCGACCTGGAGCAGCTTGACCGGGAAGATCTGAGCAGGGTAAAGATAATGTGGATAAATTACCCGCATATGCCCACGGGGGCAAAAGGATCTGTCAGCCTCTTTGAAAAGCTCGTAGCATTTGCTTCCGGCCATGGATTCCTTCTTTGCAATGATAACCCTTACAGCTTCATACTTAACAGGGATTATCTCAGCCTGCTTTCTGTCGACGGGGCAAAAGAGACGGCACTCGAGCTCAACTCTCTGAGCAAATCTCATAATATGGCAGGCTGGAGGATAGGAATGGTCGCGGGTCACAGCGAATACATAAGCAATATCCTCAAGGTAAAAAGTAACATGGACTCCGGGATGTTCCGTGCACTCCAGACTGCTGCTGTTGAGGCCCTGGGGAATCCTCCGTCGTGGTATGATACTGTTAACAGTGTATATACAAAAAGAAGAATCATCGTTGAAGAGATAATGAATATCCTGAACTGCAGTTTCGACAAGGACCAGAGCGGATTGTTTGTCTGGGGAAGGATCCCTGACTCCATAGCCAGCTGCGAACTGTTTGTTGATGATATACTTAATAATGCTCATGTATTCATAACACCGGGATTTATCTTCGGCAGTAATGGCGACCGTTACATCCGGATCTCACTCTGCGCCGATGAAAAAACGCTCAGTGAAACCAGGAGAAGGATTGTAAAATATCTTGATAAAGAAAACATAATTTAATAACAGAGGCTGCTAAGAAAAAATACTGAGACGGCCCCTCAAGGAAACATTAACCATGACAATAGCAGTAGTAGGAATAGGCCTTATCGGCGGATCGCTCGTTCTGGATCTGCGGAAGCGGAAATTTGCCGACAGGATCATCGGGGTCGATAATAATCCCCAGCACAGGAACATTGCCCTCCTGTGCGGCTTGATAGATGAAGCCGACACACTTGAAAATGCGGTGGACAAAAGCGATATAATAATCCTTTGTGCTCCTGTTGACGCTAACTGTAGAATGCTTCCGGGAATACTCGACCGGATCACAGGAACACAGAAGATTGTTACCGATATGGGATCGACCAAAGCAGGGATAGCAGATATCTCGAAAGATCATCCGGCACGAGGAAGATATGTCGCAGCTCATCCAATGTCCGGTACAGAGTATTCAGGTCCCCTTGCTGCCATAAGTAAACTGTTCGATTACAAGATCGCTATCATCTGCGATGCCGAACTAAGCGATCCCGATGCCCTGGGATCGGTTGAAAATATGCTGAAAGTTCTGAATATGCGACTTACATACATGAATTCGAGCGTGCATGATGTTCACGTCGCATATGTGTCACATATTTCTCATATCACTTCATTTTCACTTGCCCTGAGCGTCCTTGAAAAGGAACATGAAGAAGAAAATATCCTTAACCTTGCCGGAGGCGGTTTCGAAAGTACTGTCCGCCTGGCAAAAAGCAACAGTGAGACATGGGCGCCGATATTTACAGAAAATGCAGAATACATCCTTGAAGTCATAGATGTTTATATTGAAAAAATGAACCGCTTCAGAAAAATGATAGCGGATAAAGATAAAGAAGGCCTCAAAACACTAATGGAAGAAGCAAACGCGATACAGAAGATATTACAGTAGAAGTTTGGAGTACTTAGAGTTTGGAGTACTTAAAGTTTTAAGAACCAACTCTAAATACTCTAATTACTCCAAATACTTTAGGCACTTTAGGCACTTTAGGCACTTTAGGCACTTTAGGCACTTTAGGCACTTAAAAATAGAACCATGGTACTAAAACTGGAAACCACACAGATCAAAGACTGGAAAGGCTACAAGGGAAGGCCGTTCCTTATTTCGGGACCCTGCAGCGCAGAAACGGAAGAGCAGGTCATGGAGACTGCCCGCCAGCTGGCAAAAATAAACCAGGTGAGCCTGTTCAGGGCAGGTATCTGGAAACCCCGTACACGGCCCAATTCATTTGAAGGGATCGGGATCCCGGCGCTTAAATGGCTCAGGAACGTAAAGCAGGAAACAGGATTGCTTGTAGGGACTGAGGTCGCAAACGAGAAACATGTCTATGAAGCATTGAAATACGGGATAGATATGCTCTGGATCGGCGCGCGTACATCAGTAAATCCTTTCACAGTGCAGGAGATAGCCGATGCACTGAACGGTGTGGATGTGATGGTGCTGGTCAAAAACCCTATCAATCCTGATATCGAACTTTGGATAGGGGCAATTGAAAGAGTGGCCCGGGCAGGCATTAAAAGGATCGGAGCAATTCACAGGGGCTTTTCATCCTATGAAAAAACAAGTTACAGGAATCAGCCCAACTGGCAGCTGCCTATCGAATTGCGAAGAAGGATCCCCAACCTCCCGATCTTCTGCGATCCCAGCCATATTGCCGGAGCCCGGGAATATCTCCATGAGATTTCCCAGAAAGCTCTCGACCTGAACTTCGACGGATTAATGCTTGAGTCACATATTAATCCCGACAAAGCCCTGAGTGATGCGGCACAACAGGTAACCCCTGACGAGTTGAATGAATTACTCTGCCGGCTTATACTTCGTAATCCTTCAACTGACGATCCCAGACTCCTTGATGTTCTGGGTGAACTCAGACAGCAGATCGACGTCTTTGACGATCATCTTCTCGACCTGATAGAGAGAAGGATGCAGGTTGCCGAAAAGATCGGGGAATACAAGAAAGCTAACAGTATAACTATCCTCCAGAGTGCCAGATGGGATGAAATAGTCAGAAGGGTTATGATAAAAGGAAGGTCGAAGGGATTGAGCGAAGAAATAATCGATACTATTTTCAAGGCTATTCACCAGGAATCCATAAACCACCAGATGAGGATCATGAACAACGGAGTTGATGTAAAACCTGAAAATATATAATTGCTGATGGATAGAATTATTATGCCGTCGGATCTGAAGGGCGAAATACAGGCGCCTCCCTCAAAAAGCATGACCCAGAGGGCAATAGCCGCTTCACTTCTCTCGGGAGGTGAAAGCATAATCCTGAACCCGTCGGCATGCGATGATTCCCTTGCGGCCATAAGCATTGCCTCAGCACTTGGGGCTACAGTTGTTTCCGAACCAGGTCAGCTCAGGATAACCGGATCGGGCGGAATAAAAGAAAATCAGCTCAACTGCGGTGAATCGGGACTGGCAATAAGGATGTTTTCCCCGGTAGCGGCATTGTATGACTCTGAAATAGTAATAACAGGCACCGGATCGCTTACAAAAAGGCCTATGTCGATGGTAGAAGATGCCCTGAAGCAGCTTGGAGTTGGATGTAAAAGCAGTGATGGCCTCCTTCCTCTGTGGATAAAGGGCCCTCTGAAAGGAGGATCATGCAGAATTGACGGCTCTCTCAGTTCGCAACTCCTGACCGGATTGCTGATGGCGCTTCCTGTTGCTGTAAATGATTCCGAGGTCATTGTCGAAAATCTTAAAAGCAGACCTTATATCGATATGACCCTCCAGGTACTGGAACGGTTCGGAATAAGGATAAACAAGACTGACTACAGCCGTTTCAGCATTCCCGGCAGCCAGATCTATCAACCGCAGAAATTTGAAGTCGAAGGCGACTGGAGCGGCGGCGCCTTCCTGCTTGTCGCAGGCGCCATCAATGGCGAAATAACCGTTAAAGGCTTGCGTCCCGACAGCCGCCAGAGCGATAAGGCAATTCTTGACGTGCTCGACAGGGCCGGTGCACGGACAACAATCATGGAAAATTCTGTAAGTGTGAAAAAATCAGAGCTCAAACCTTTCTATTTTGATGCGACAGAATCGCCTGACCTCTTCCCTCCTCTCGTCGCACTTGCTGCATACTGCAGGGGAATATCGACAATAAAAGGAGTGTCACGGCTCATCCATAAGGAAAGCAACCGCTCTGCAACCCTGGTAAATGAATTTCTCAAAATGAATGTAAAGATCGAAACCCAGGATGACGATATGATTATCACCGGCGGAAAAATAACCGGTGCAGAGGTCTGTTCCCATGGCGATCACCGCATTGCAATGGCTGCAGCTGTTGCCGCACTTGCCTCTTCCTCCAGGGTAATAATCAGGGATTCCGGTTGCGTTGCAAAATCATATCCTGAATTCTTTAAAGATCTCCGCGATCTGGGAGCAATGGTCTATGAATGATCTGAGAGCAGTATAATATCGATTTGTTTTTCAAACTGACTGATATTTTATATGATTTCAAGATAAACCATAAAAATCTTATACTTTTTTTACTTTCAATTCAAAATTTTATATAGATTTGCATTGATGAAAATAGGAAACTTATATAACTGGTGGTGGCGCAGCTCATAAAATGAAGCTGTGAATCACGCTGTTGTATAATTTCATAAGATATATAGACAAAGGCACGCTGATCACAGCGTGCCTTTTTGTTTTGGAACCATTATTAACATAAATAAAATTTACGACTATGAAAAAAAGTACAAAGATTCTGTTAAGCGAAAAAGAGATGCCGCGTCAATGGTATAATATTTTTGCCGATATGCCCAATAAGCCTCTTCCCCCGCTGAATCCTGTAACCCGCGAACCCATAGGCCCCGAAGCTCTGGCTGCAGTATTTCCGATGGAACTTATCAGGCAGGAAGTTGCGACTGAAAGGTATATAGATATTCCCGAAGAGGTTTTAAACCTTTATAAGATCTACAGGCCTTCTCCAATGTACAGGGCAATAAATCTTGAAAAAGCCCTCGGTACAAAAAGCAAGATCTATTATAAATATGAAGGAGGAAATTATTCCGGTTCACATAAAGCCAATACAGCAATTGCCCAGGCATATTACAACAAGCAGGAAGGGATAAAAAGGATGACTACCGAGACAGGTGCCGGGCAATGGGGAAGCGCTATGAGCTTCGCCTGCCATCATTTCGGACTGGAACTGCTCGTATTCATGGTAAAAGTCAGCTATCATCAGAAACCCGGCCGCCGGATATTAATGAACTCTTATGGCGCCAAAGTTGTACCATCTCCTTCAACCATGACAGCCTCAGGAAGGAAAGTTCTTGAATCGGACCCTGAATCTCCGGGAAGTCTTGGGATAGCAATTTCAGAAGCCATGGAAATAGCCGCTCAGGATCCGTATACAAAATATTCCCTTGGAAGTGTACTAAACCATGTATCTCTCCACCAGACTATTATCGGACAGGAAGCTTTACTTCAGATGGAGAAAGCCGGTGATTATCCCGATGTTGTAATAGGGTGCTTCGGGGGCGGTTCCAATTTCTCCGGTATCTCATTCCCCTTCATCCGCGAAAACATTGTAAATGGAAGGAAAACCAGGTGCGTAACCGTGGAACCATCATCCTGTCCCAAGCTTACAAAGGGAAAATTCATGTACGATTTCGGAGATTCCGCAGGCATGACACCTCTTCTTCCAATGTACACACTTGGACATAATTTCGTACCGGAAAAGATACATGCCGGAGGATTGCGGTATCATGGCGCAGGTGTTCTTGTAAGTCAGCTCCTTAAAGACGGGTTCGTGGAAGCCAAGGCAAAAATGCAGAGGGAATGTTTTGAAGCCGGAGTATTCTTTGCAAAAAATGAAGGAATACTACCCGCTCCCGAATCAAACTACGCAATAGCTGCTGCTCTCGATGAAGCCAGAAAAGCCGATATTGAAGGTGTTTCACGAACGATACTGTTTAACCTGAGCGGACATGGACACATGGATATATCAGCTTATGAGAAATACTTCGACAATAACCTTCCCGATCATGAAATGACACAGGAAGAAGTCGATAAATGTGTAGCCGCAATAGAGATTTGACGGCTATGCAAAAACTACGTATTATAATACGTTTTTAAAAACGTATTATAATACGTAGTTTTGTTACTGCTGCCTCTGTCGCTGCGCGACAGAGTTTCTAGAAGTCGGAGTAGTCGGTTGGGAAAAGAAGGAATGGGGTGGTCTTTGAGGTTGTGTTTTTATACTCCTCCATTCCACGCATCCTGACCCAGTCGGGATCTATCCTGAATGCTGCCCATTTTTCATCATGGGTTTTCATATCCTGGTATGTAGTCATATACATAAGGTCAGGCATATTACTCCCCGCAAGAACCTGTCCGTAAAAAACGGCATTGCATCCCAGCTTTTTAAAAATATCCATTTCCCCGCTATTGAACATATCGCGCTTTTTTGCCGCCTTGGTTTCCGTTGCACTTTCATAATCCCTCAGTTCATATATTCTATCACCTCTGGGTGTGTTGAATGACGGAACACTTAATGCGGGCATGCCTTTGAATGCTTTCATGAATATGCTTTCATACCTGGCAAATGGCGGATTATCAACCGGAGCATCCAGAAAATCTTTTCCTGCCTGCTGATATTGAGTATCATTCTCTAAAAGAGTGACAAGATTTATATACTTATCGGCTGTTTCATAGGGAATGAAGAGATAAACAAATTTTCCGAAACGCGCAGTATCGGCTGCTATGGGTTTGAATGCGCCTACATTATTAATCCCGGCTCTGTGAAGTGCCGGTATCAGTGCGTCTGCAAGATATTTGTCCATACTCTCCGCCTGTCCCGGCTGCGGAACACTATAGATCTTTATCTCATAGTACATCTGCTGATCAGTACTTTCATTACAGCTGATCAGCTGGAAAAAAAGAATTATTGCAGTAAGAACTGTAAATAATCCGGAAATTGATTTTTTCATAGGTCAGGTTTATTTATGTTAAACTTCATGGAGCAGGGGGGTGAGTTCGTTTGCGATTTTAATATAATGCCGAAAATTCCTTGAATATCTTATTAGCCTGGTCGGTAGTGATCTCCTTTCCTGACTGAATAAAGAACCTGTGACGGAGGGTTAACGATTCTCCTTTCTGAAGGGTCACTACGATCTTGTCATGGTCTTTCACATAAGACTGTGCCCCAAGGTTGTTTGTTGAGAAAAGTCCATAGCCGCGTGCATGTGAATGTCCGGGATAGCCGGTATTCTTAGGATGATCCCAAAAGCCAAAAGTTGTGAGCACATTATCTTTGGTCCCAGAAAGAAGGACCCAGTCATTCCTTGAACTCCAGACATCATCACCACGTTTCCCCGAGCTGGAAGTATACATTCCGGTCACTCCTTCGTTGTCGGTTGCTCTGACTGTTGTCGGATTTCCCTGTGAATCGGTAAATACTGCAGGCTGATTTGTAGGCATTTCAAATGCACGGTCAACCCTGATGGCAAACATTCCTTCCTTGTTATCGGTGAAGGTGACAGTTCCGTTTGCAGCTGTCAGGGTAGAGATATGATCTATGGTATATGATGTCTTATCGCCTGAAAAGATATACTTCGTGTTTTCAACAAGAAGAGTATTCTCCTTGCTGTCTTTCCATTCAGAGATCACATCGAGAGTACCTTTCTTGCCATTCTTGGCCTTAACGATCTGTTTTACAACGATATGACCGTAGGTTCCCTTCTTTGCCGCGGGTATTGCGGAGGAATTATTCCAGAAATCGAGTCCGTTAACATCGCCGTGATTGAACCATATTCCGATATGATGCGGATGGTCGATTCTCTCTTTTGGTCTGGGCGCCAGCGGGAATCCCCTTGTAACTACTGATCCGTTCGGAGCATTGACCGGCCAGAGATAAGGTTTTTCCATATTTGAGGGATACTGATAAGAGGTAAAGAATTTGCCACCTATCATTACGTCAACTTTCTGATCACCCTTAATAAATTTCACTTTGGAATTCTGTGCATTCACATTTATTAAAGAGCCCGACAAAAGGACAACACCAAGTAGAACAGCTGATAATTTCATTAATATTTTATTGTTCATGATCGATAAAAAGTTTTTAATTAATATTTATCAATACTGAAATACTTTCCCGCCGGCAAGAACTTCCTGGGTAGCTTCATCAAATGAAGCTTTTTCACCTGTCCTGAGGGCTGCTGTACACATTATACATGCAATTGAGTGATTGTAACCTGCCACCACATCAGCATTAGGTTTCTTACGGTCGCGGACACACTGCATCCAGTTCCTCATGTGAGCAGTCGTCATGGGATCACCGCCTGTATCAGCAGCTGTTTCTATCTTCATTCCCGGGAGTTCGAAGGGCTCAAGAAGGTTGGGCTGCATATTCATTGCTTTTGCTTCCCTGGCCTGGAGTCCGCCTTCTGATGTAACTTTATTTGTATCAAGATTCAGCATACCGCCGTTTGAATAGTAAAGTTCTTTTGTTCCACCTGCCGAGTTTGTAAACCTTGACGAATAAACAACCTGGAATGCAATGTCGGGATTTTTTGGATCGACATATTCCATAACGGCTGTCATTGTATCGAAATTGGAGCGGCCGTCCTTCCACTGATAAATTCCTCCGTTAGCTGCGACTGTGCGCGGATGAGGGATATCTGTGAACCAGTGAACGGTATCGATCTGGTGTGCCATCCACTGTCCCGGGATCCCTGATGAATATGGCCAGAAAAGTCTGAATTCCAGATATTTTCTTGGATCAAAATCAGCCTTTGGCCTGTTCATCTGGTACCTTGTCCAGTCGGTATCAGCTGCTTTTAAAAGCGGAACAACATTGGGTCTTCTCCATCTTCCGGGCTGATTAACGTTCCAGGTCATTTCAACGATAACAATTTTCCCGAATTTACCGGATTTGATATATTCATTGGCAGCAATATAATTTGGAGTACTGCGGCGCTGTGATCCTATCTGGATAATTTTACCGGTAGCCTCCACAGCTTTTCTTGCAGCGCGTGCATCAGCCATTGATTCGGCAAATGGTTTTTCAACATAAGCATCACGGCCGGCTTCAACAGCTTCCTTGCAATGAAGGGCATGCTGGAAATCTGCGGTACTTATTATCACTGCGTCAGTGTCCTTACCGCTGTAAAGCTCTTCATTATTTCTTGCAAGCCTGAGATTCAGCCCGAGTTTCTTATAATATCTGGCTGCATCTTCTCTCCTCAGCCTCCATATATCGGAAACGGCTGTGAACTCAAAATTCATTTCCTTTGCAAGGCTCATGAATGAAGGATGAAGGGATCCCCTGAAACGGTCCGAATAACCAACAATGCCCACACGTATCTTGTCGTTGGCACCAAGTACTCGCGAGTAGCTCTTTGCACCGAGGGCAATTCCTGCTGTCCCGAGAGCAGCTTTCTGAACAAATTCTCTTCTTGTAGTCATAATCTTATTGTTTATTGTTTTGTAGAATATTAGAATTGAAATAGTAAAAATACTTTAATTCGCAATTAATAAGTAATTATAAAACAGCTTTTTTTAATTTTAATGATTTTTAACTCATCAATAAATTATCAGCCATGAAGCGAATCCTGGTCGACATGGACGGTGTCCTCGCCGATGTGTACTCACGTTTCTTCGATCTTCATGAACAGGAAACCGGCACAAGACTGAAGCTTTCAGATGTTTCAGGAATGCTTGAAGCTGAAGCTTTTAAGAACCAGATCAATTGGGTGACAACACCCGGATTTTTCAGAACGGTCCCTGTCATGGAAGGAAGTGTTGAAGGACTGAATAAACTTAATGCCCTCTATGATGTGGTCGTGAACTCAATGGCGACAGAATTTCCTTTGAGCCTGACCGATAAACAATTATGGATGCATGATCATTTTCCCTTCATCTCATGGAAGCAACTCGTCTTCTGTGGAAATAAAAGCCTTATCAGAGCTGATATCATGATAGATGATCATCCCAAGAATCTTGATAATTTCACCGGAGAAACAATAATATTTACCCAGCCCCACAATGTTTTCATGAAGGATGTGAAACACAAAAGGGTTTCATCGTGGCAGGAAATAGAAAGTTTATTAATAAAGAATTCTTAATCTAAAGCCCTGATTTTACAGTAACAAAATTAAATTTCTTTTTAACCGCAAAGGGCACAAAGGTTATCGCAAAGGGCACAAAGGAAAAGTCTTAGATAGTATTCCTTTGCGAACTTTGCGTAATCCTTAGCGAACTTTGCGGTTAAAGGACTACTTCTTCAGCTCAAATCCCCCTATTGTAACTGAACCTCTGCAAGTACCGGTTTGTGATCAGATGGATAAAACATTCCGAATGAATCAGACAGGACTCCGTGTCTTAGAACTTTTACCTTCTGATTTATGAAGATAAAATCAATCGTCCTGCTTCTGTCATTTACTGCAAATCCCCCGCTTGTACCATCAGGTCCATAGGGTGGCGTAACTGATTTATCCCGGCTGTCATTTAAAACTTTCAGTACAGACTGGACAGGAGGAGATTCCTTTACCAGATTGAAATCGCCGGTAAGTATCAATGGCAGGTTCTCCTTATTTATTTCTGCTATCCTGCTCAGGATAAGCTTCACTCCTTCCTCACGGGCTTTCATGCCCCTGTGATCCAGATGGGTATTGAATACAAAAAATGTCTTTTTTGTTATCTTATCTTTCAGTTTAAGCCATGTGCATGTACGGTTACAGGCAGCATCCCATCCCATTCCGGGTTTTTCGGGTGTTTCACTTAACCAGAAAGTTCCCTCGGCAAGTTTCTCGAACCGCGATTTTCTGTAGAAGACAGACATATGTTCACCGGCTTCCTTACCATCATCCCTGCCTAATCCATAATATCCGAATTCCGGGAAACTGCTTTTAAGATCGTTGATCTGTTCAATTAGTGCTTCCTGGACATTGAAAATATCTGCCTTATGGAATTTCAGAAGTCCCGCAACCTTATCCTTTCGGTTTGGCCATGCATTGACCCCGTCACCTGTGTTGTTATATCTTATATTATATGTAATTATATTAAAAGGTGTTTCTTTTTCCGACTGCCCGTTGGAAGTACTGGCGGTCAGAACCGCCAGAAGGATGAAAACGATGACCGGTGAAAATAGTTTTATCACATGGGAAGATGCTTTAGCGGCTTTTCCCCCCTGGGGGAAACGTGAAAGGGGGTTAATATTCATGTGGTGAAAAAAATCTTTAACTATTTTCATGACCTGTTGTTTTTGTATACTTTAAGATTTATATCCCTGAATTAATTGAAAAATTAACCGCAGAGATCTGACACTCTGCGGTTAATATAATTAATTAGTTTAAAATTCTATTGCCATCCCGGGTTTTGGCTCAGATTGGGATTCTGAAGCATGTCATTTTTGGGAATGGGATAGTAGTAGTGTTTGTCTTCCCATGCTCTGGTGAGATTATTCATCCATGTCAGCTCCCCGTAGGTATCGTTTTTAAGCCTCTGTGAATTATCGTTGGTTCCGATCTTTGGGGAAACATTTACATACTCAACACCTGACACTGCAGGAGAAGGCTTTGTTCCCTGATAAAATGCAACATCAAGGATCCCGTCTTCATTCAGATCCATGGGGGTTACGAGTTCAGGAACATAGAATCCGTTCCATTCCATTTTCATCAGGTCACCTCTTTTCCATCTCAGTATATCAGCAAATCTCACACCTTCGAGGGACAGTTCTATACCTCTTTCCCTTCTTACTTCAAGGATCACCGGATCGGTGATAGCAGGGAAATAAGTTGTCTGCAGATACGTATCTACAACTGTCGGTTTGGCAGAAAGGCCTCCTGTAATACCGGCTCTTGCCCTTAGTACCCCGATTGTTGCTGCCCATTCGGCATCTGTAAGAGTTCCAAGTTCGGCTTTTGCTTCAGCATAGTTAAGCAGGATCTCGGCATATCTCATGAGAGACACAGAATTGATATTAAGGTCCCTGGTGTCGTAGTACATATCATCGAGGGTCCATTTGATAGGCTGATATCCTGTGAAAGTATATGAGAATACTGGTGGTCCGGGAATCTGAACGCCGGCGCTTATTCTCTTGTAATCGCCCAGTCTTATAGTCTGCTGCAACCTGTGATCCCTTCCTTTGACTTCATCTTTGAACAGCATTGTCTCCCATCCGGGGGTATCAGTGAAAGGTGTACCGTCAGTCATCAGGTAAGTATTGATGAAACTTCTGATGAAGCTTCCCTTGCTTCCGTAGGTACCGCTTGTCCACCACCAGTTCGCATCGTGAAGTTCATTAAGGGTCAGATCCATCACTGCAGAAAGCATCACTTCCGCAGCAACAGGCGCTGCACTTGTAAACAAAGTCCGGTAGGCTTTGGTCGTTCCTCCTGATGTATATATTGAATAGATACCGGCATCCATCACGGCTTTGGCAGATGTTGCAGCTTCGTTAAGCCAGAAATCGGCGGTTCCCGTAAGGCTGAGCTCTGTGTGATATTTTCTGAAGGTACCCTCGAAAAGACATATCCTGGATTTCAGGCCGTAAGCAACGTATTTGGTAACCATGCTCCTGGTGTTATTCACCGTTGCGCTGATGTTTGCACAGGCATAATTTATATCTGCCAGAACGGAATCCATTATCAGTGTCCTGGCATTGCGGGGACCATACAGGATAGCACTATCGGCTACGTCGAGCGGTTTGTTTATCCAGGGTACATCCCCGAATCTTTTAACCTTCTCGAAATAGAATAATGCCCTGAAGAATTTAGCTATTCCGTTATAATTCTTCCGGACATCCAGGGGAACTTTAGGGTCGACATTGTATTTCAGGAAATAATTTATATTCCGAAGGTCGCCCCAGTTCCATCCTGAGCTGTTTGTTGCAGAGAATGCCGGCTGCAGGAAGCTGGGTATCTCCTTTACCGCCAGATAGTCTGACATGGCATCAAGTGTTGTGGAACCATTACCGTTAGGCAGCATGGTATAGAATGAATTGGCATAAAGATCAAGTCCCTGTGCACTGCTGAATACCGCAGCTCTTGATGTGGTAGATTCCGGATATTGCTCAAGTTCACATCCGGCAACAAAGAGACTTATAATTATAAACCACAAATATTGTTTTTTCATGATCGTAGTTTTTAAAATTAGAATACAACTGAAAGTCCAAAGGTCAGGCTCTTCATCATGGGATAGTTATAACCGTCACCTGAGGTACCTCCAGATAATATACGGTCGGATCCTTCGGTGTTTTCAGGATCCAGATGCCTTACAAGCTTATAGAGCGGCGACCATGACCAGAGGTTCTCACCCGAGACATATACCTTAAGTCCGCTTGCCCTGATCTTTGAGATCAGACTGGTCGGAAGACTGTAACCCAGCTGAATGTTCTTCATCCTTATATAGGCGATGTTCTGCAGATATTTTGTCTGTGCCACACCGAGAGTTCTTGTAGTGGCATTTGAAGCTGCACGCGACATTGTCCTCGGGAAATAAGCATCGGTGTTGTCGGGTGTCCACATATTTCCGATGTGGAATGTAGGGATGTTATTATACGGTCTGTTGTATTGCCCCCAGAAGAATTCAGCTTCCGTGCTGGGATACCAGTCCTGCTTCCCGACACCCTGGAAGAAAGTTGAGAAGAAAATATTATTCCAGTCGGCATCGAGGTTTATCCCGTAAGAATAACGGGGTCTGTCGTTGCCAATGATCCTCCTGTCACCGGGATCCGATACCCTGTTCAGTCCCCTGTTTATGAACCCGTCATCGTTGAGGTTCTTAAGCTTAATATCCCCGGGATACCAGAGATTTGTTGGAGAAGCCCTCATCTCAGGATTCTGTTTTGCATGATTTGCAATATCAGTTTCATCTATAAAGAAACCTTCAGTTATATAACCCCATATTTCTCCAATTACCTGTCCTTCATAGTAATCTGAAAGAAGCTTGTCGGGATTGTTATATTTTGTGATCACAGCCTTGCTGTCGGCAAGAGTGAACCGGATTCCGTAATTAACAGGTTTTGCTCCTGCTTTGATCATATCTTTCCACGACAATGAGAACTCCCATCCTTTTGTTTCGAGGTCAGCATAGTTACCCTTTGGCGAAGTTGCACCAAATACGGCAGGAAGGGTCAGACCGATTGTAAACATATCGGTCGTATTTCGGATATAATAATCACCCACAAATCTCAGGCGGTCGGACAGCATTGCAAAATCAAGCCCGAAGTCAAGTGTGGTTGATGTCTCCCAGGTAAGACCGTCCGGAATAACACTCGGGCGGCTTGTATACTGTGGCCTGACACCATTAAGTATCATGCTTGACTGGGAAATTGAGAAGGGTTCAAGATAAATATATGAACCGATGTTCCCGTTACCGAGAGATCCGTATGATGCACGTAGCTTAAGATCGTTCAGGAGCTTCGGATTTACGTTAAAAAACGGTTCCTTCGAGATCCTCCATCCTGCCGAGATTGACGGGAAGAGTGCAAAACGCTGATCTTCAGGGAATTTTGAAGAACCGTCATAACGGGCATTAACCTCAACAAGGTACCTGTCCCTGAATGCATAATTCAGACGGGAGAATCCGCCCAGGATGACCCATTTCTCATACCCACCGCCTGTTGTAATTGACTGACCGAGAGTAAGGTTAATATCGTTTGCATCGTCATAGATAATACCATTCCTCTGAACTGATAGTCTGTTATATGTCGACTGTTCATAGTTGTAACCTATCAGGAATTTAAGATAATGGGCTTCCTTTAATGTATTTTCATATTCGGCAAAAATGTTGGTAGCCAGATACTGGGTCGACCGGTTATCATAAGTCAGATCATTTGTGGTTGTTCCCACATATGCTATTGATCCGGGTTTATTACTGTATGGGACCTGTACTCTCTTCCTGAATTGATTATTGTCAGTATTCTGGAATGTAAAATCCCCCTTGATCCTGAATTTATCATCAAAGAAAGTGGTAACTATTCCTGCTGTATTTTTAAATACACGTCTTTTGGTATCGATCCCGTTTTTGCCATACCAGTAATCACCGACTGTATAAACCGATGACATTGATAATGTACCGTCAGGGTTGAACATTACAGAGCTGGGGTGTCCTTCATCAGCAATATTTCTCCAAATTCCGCTGCCTTCGCCCACATTCATCGGAACATGATATGCCATCTCGGAATAATCGGCATTATTGGTTATCTCCATCCAGGGAAATACCAGAATTGAACCTTTTGCCCTGATGTTTTTC
>ENA-UOWO01001715-UOWO01001715.1-activated-sludge-metagenome-genome-assembly--contig:-NODE-1715-length-28599-cov-6.927060_pt1 | contig 28599 bp, 19 predicted proteins | sample MGYA00238148_ERZ761564 | MGnify/ENA primary metagenome ERZ761564 (study PRJEB28885, sample SAMN05720194) | activated sludge metagenome | isolation source: Anaerobic digester | place: USA...
CAGCTCCGTGCAAGAGTTGTGGGAGTAATGGCTGATTATCACCAGACAGGAATGTATAATGAGATTGAATCTCTTCTTCTTGCCTACCGTGAAAGGAACAATATTATGTACATCAGGCTTGACGGGAAGAACGTTGAAAAGACGATTGCTTTTATTGAGACTAAATGGAAGGAGGTTTTTCCTGATCAGCCTTTTTCATATACCTTTCTTAAAGAAAGCCTGAATGAGCAGTTTGAGGCTGATGAAAAACGTGGTTTTATATTTACACTTTTCACAATTCTAGCAATTCTTATTGCTTGTCTGGGGTTATTCGGACTTGCATCATATATGGTCGAACAAAGGACCAGAGAAATAGGGATCAGAAAGGTTTTCGGAGCCAATGAGGGTATAATTGTCAGGCTGATCTCGAAAGATTTCCTGATACTGATAGCAATATCAATTTTAATTGCAGTTCCGCTTGCATATTATATAATGAGCAACTGGCTGGAAAATTATGTTTACAGGACCAACATCGGTCTGATCCTCATAATACTGGCAGCTCTTCTTACCCTGGTCATTACATTTCTGACTATAGGATATAAAGCTTATCAGGCGTCCGTTATGAATCCGGCAAATTCAATTAAAACAGAATAGGACTTTTATCGAAACCGGTGATGTCTATTCCTCCACAATTACAACACCCCAGGGATCGATCACAATTTTATCTCCTTTCTTTATGGTGGCATTTGAAAAGAGGTTGATCCCTTTTGAACTATTATATACAACAGATGCATTTTTACCGGAATAATTGAGGTAATACCGTATGGTCTTATCCTGGTCGTTTGTTCCGTACCTGATGACTATCGGGTAAACGATACGATTCTCTTTGCCCGTCAATCCGGTTTCAACAGCTTTACGGGTTATAATTGCAGACTGAATTTCATCAGACACAAGGCAACCCTCATAGGTAAGGCTTCCTTTGCCAAACCTGTTTTCAGTAATGGCTGGATATTTTCCAAAGAAAGGATCATCATAAAACGCAAGTGGTTTAGCCGTTTCAGGTACAATGAACTCAATCCAGGTTTTTACATTATTATTCTGTCCTGCTTTAAACGGATCATCTTTCAGGGAGATTATTGAAGCGCTTGAAAATTCCTGATACCAGAATCCGCATGCCTCACGCAGTGGGCCGGGCGCTCTTACATGCCGGACAACATTGTTTTCATCACAGAAGCCGCTTTTTACCGACATTATTACATGTCCGCCATTTTTTACAAAGTCCGAGATCTTCTGCAGCAGTTCGTCGCTGGCTACATAAAGAGGTGGGACGAGTAACAGCTCATATCCAGTGAAATCAGCATTTTCTGCAAGAACAAAATCAACTCCTATGTTCTGTCTGAAAGCAGCCCTGTGCATCTGCCGGAGGACTTCCATATATGCATTTCCGTCCTTTATTGGCATATAACTGAGGCCGAAGTCGGATGTTCTGCTGTACAATATTGCAGCCCTGTTTTTTATCTTGAGATTAACCAGCTTTGGGCCTATTATCTGTAATTCATGGGCAGTCTTGCTGAACTCATTATAAAACCTGTTGGTCTCCATATCATGACCGATCACACCTTTCCAGTATGTTTCCTGTCCGTAATGTATTGAATGCCAGTGCCAGTATTCAACCATATTTGCACCACCAGCCAGGTGTGAATAAACGAAGAGCCTTGCCTGACCGTCAAACGGAGGATACTGACCCCGGGGATCCCATCCTGTCGTCTGTGCATTAGTTTCAGTAATGAGATGATTGTTTTTTTTAACACTCCTGTAGAAGTCGTCAGCCCACATAACATCTTCTCCCCTTGCATTATTCTGGCTCCCATGATATATGTTTAGTGATGGCATATCAAGCTTGCGTGAGGCAGCCAGCTGATCGAGAGTGGTAAGCGACGGCATAAAACAATGGGTTATGAATTGATCAGGTCTTTTATTTTCTGAAACAATTTCAGCCTGCCAGGTGAGGTAGTCGGCAACAACCTTTTGCCCGTACATATCCCATTCAAGCTTATAAGATGGGTTTGTAATATTTTGCCTGGGAGGAAATTCATCCCAGTCATTGAGAGTCATCCCCCAGTAATTCAATCCCCAAAGTTTATTCAGAGTATCGGTTGTCTTGTATTTATTTTTAAGATAATCGACAAATCCTCTGAAATAATCATAATTAGCAGCGCCGTAAGTGCCTGTTTCGTTGTCGACCTGGAAACCGATGATTGCAGGGTGTTTTGCATAATGTTCCATCAGTTTTCTGATGATCCGTTCACTGTAAAACAGATAGGTCGGATTGGTAATATCGAAATTTTGCCTGATACCATAGCTGCTTTTGGTACCGTTAAGTCTTTCCACGAAAAGTTCAGGGTGTTTGAGAGCCATCCATGCAGGTATCGAATATGTCGGTGTTCCAAGAATCACTTTTATTCCGGCTTTATGCAAACGGTCTATGATCCTGTCCATCCATTCAAATTCAAATCTTCCTTCCTGAGGTTCAAAGAGGCTCCAGGTCGATTCCCCGACGCGAACAACACTCAGTCCGGCGTCCTGCATCATTTTAACGTCGGTTTCAAGCCTGTCAACAGGCATATATTCGTGGTAATAGGCAGCGCCATAGAGAATAGTCCTGAATTTGTCTGGCTGACTGTAAGCCGCTGATATACAAAAGGTAGTGATGATAAACAGAATGGTTCTTTTCATTATATCATTATATCTATTGGTTAATTATGCTCCAAATCCTTCCCGCGATAATCCTACTTAATCACAAAATTTCCTTTCAGTTCTTCGCTGTCTTTATAACCGTAGCGTACAGCTTTAGTGCGGATATTGTAATTTCCTGGTTTCAGATGTAAAGGACCTGAATAGAGCAGCCACCGCGGATTTTCTTTTTCTTCGAAGGTATAAACTATAGATGCACCATGAGTGGGGCAATAAAAGCCAAGCGTCATAGGTGAAGAATAATTACCACCTGTGCGATGGTTTTTTGAATGTCGTTCTTCAGGTGCATTGATTATAAAATATGGCATATCCGTCACCGGTTGTTTCATCCCCGGCCACATCTGTTCTATCATTTCATTTTCATTCATGTGTCCCAGATCACCCGTCTCTAGGGTCCACTGGTTATGGCGTTTTCTCAGATCATCAAGTATTGGTTTAAGTTTCGGGTCATTTACGAGGTTATTTATCTGGAAGGGATCAGCCTTCACGTCATACAGCTCTTCAGGAGGACGTGAATATGACATCCATGCTTTCTGTGGTCCGGTTAGCTTATCTTCGGCATCGAGCCTGAGCATCTCCTGAAATATAGGCATATTGCTAAGGTATGGGACCCATATCGGAAATGGTTCATTAGGATAGTAATTCCTTATATAAAGATAATCTCTGGTACGTACTGATCTGATCATATCATAAGATTCATCAACCCTGTCGCGGGCCGCAAAGACTGCATCACGCTGTTCTCCCTGCTGTGTTCCGAGAAAAGGAACTCCCTGCATATGTGCCGGAACAGGAATCCCTGCAAGGGAAAGTACTGTTGGTCCGAAATCTATTGAACTGATCAGCCGGTCGTCCACTTTCCCGGCATTTGATTTGTCCGGCCATTTAATTATAAGCGGTATATTCAGACCGGAATCATAAAGCCATCTTTTACCTCTGGGCAAACCATCACCATGATCGCCCCAGAAGAAGATTATCGTATTATTCAGTTCCCCTTCTCTTTCAAGTTCGGTAAGCAAAGCTCCAACCACCGAATCGAGCCTGGCAATATTATCATACATTTTGGCCAGATTCTTTCTTATGATCTCATTATCGGGGAAATATGGCGGGACTTTTATTTTCTTCAGATCTGTTTTTACATTTGAAATATTCCAGTTCTGACTTTCATGTGTTCCTGTCCAGTTAAATACGGCAAAGAACGGCCGGCTTTTATCCGGCCGGTTTTTATAGTGCGCTTTATTGTTACATTCGTCCCAGATGCTTGCAGGTACATTATTCCCGGCGAACTGGTAATCGGTTTTAGCATTATTGGTGCAATAATAGCCTGCGGTACGCATATACTCGGTAAATGTTTTGACATAATGAGGAGGGACTGCCGTGAACTGTATTGGATTATCAGCAGAACGCCTGTATGATGTTGTCCTCATATGCATACAACCTATTGAAGTCTGGTACATCCCAGTAATTATACCGGCTCTGCATGGGGCGCTTATTGCAGCTGTTGTGAAAACATTTGTAAACCGGATCCCCTGGGATGCCAGTTTATCGATATTCGGGGTTCGTGCGGTTTCGTCGCCGTAACAGCCCAGATGGGGACTCATGTCCTCAGTTGAGATCCAAAGAATGTTTGGCTGCTTCTGAGGTTTCTGGCCGGCAGCGTTGGCACATAAAAGTGCAGCTGCACTCATTCCTATAAAATGTTTAAGGGTAATCATTTACACATTTTTATTTATTTTACGAATCCTGCTTTACGGCGATTGGTACCGGGAGCTCCCGTGAGGTCATCTCCCAGATCCTGCCGTGCTTTTTCTGCAAGTTTTTCAAGTTCATTGACTTTTTCAGGATAAACTTCAGCGACATCGTACCATTCACCCGGGTCACGTCTGAGGTCGTACAGCCGGACAGCTTCAATTTTTTCAGTTCCTGTAGCTCCGGGCCACCCTCCGTTACCCGGTTTATTTCCCCTGTATGTCCTTCCGCTGTGTGGTAATATCAGCTTCCAGTAATCTTTCTGTACAGCTTCAAGGCTGTTAACCTGGTAATAATAATAAAATTCCCTGCGGGGAGTTGAATTCTTGTCGCCCCTCATCAGAGGCAGGATACTGATGCCGTCAATTTTCTTATCGGGAAGCGGAGCTCCGGTTATTTCAGCAAGGGTTGGGAGTATATCCATTGCACAGGCAAGTTTGTTACATATCACTCCTTCAGGGATCACTCCGGGCCACCTCATAATACAGGGAACACGCTGGCCTCCCTCCCAGCTTGTACCTTTTCCTTCCCGAAGACCGCCTGTCGTACCGGCATGATCCCCGAAATTAAGCCAGGGGCCGTTGTCACTCGTAAAAATAACCAGAGTATTATCCTCGAGATTGTTCTTCCTGAGAGCGTTTAATATCTCTCCGACTGACCAGTCAACTTCCATCATAACATCACCATACATCCCCTGCCTGCTCTTGCCGCGGAATTTTTCCGAAACGCCAAGCGGTATATGAACCATAGAATGTGGTATATAGAGAAAGAAATGCCTGTTCCTGTTCTCTTCGATAAATGCAACAGCCTTCTCAGTGTAGGTCGTTGTGAGTTTATCCTGGTCTGAAAGTGTTTTTACTTCTGCGACTTTTTCATTCCCCTCGATAAGCGGCAGTACAGGGTATTTCATCAGCCTGTGGGTAGTGTCCTTAAGGTGAATCGGTACGCCATCGAAATCGACAGGCCACATATCATTTGAATATGGGATGCCGAAGTAATAATCGAATCCATGTTGCAATGGCAGGAATTCCCGGTGATGTCCCAGATGCCATTTACCTATTGCACCGGTCCTGTATCCCTTTACTTTGAGCATTTCTGCTATTGTAGTCTCTTTGGGATTTATTCCGTTCTGTGCCCAGGGCATAAGAGCTCCGGAGAAACCAACCCTGTTCGGATAACAACCGGTCAAAAGTCCGGCCCTTGAAGCGCTGCTGACGGCCTGGGGGCAATAATACCATGTAAATTGCATTCCCTGGTTTGCCAGTCTGTTCAGATTCGGGGTATCGTACTGGTTTGCACCTGTTCTTCCGATATCGCCATATCCCATATCATCCATGAGGATAAAAATAATATTGGGAGTACTGGTTTTAAGAGCTGCAGTTTGCTGTGCCGTTCCTTGAAGTGCAGTGAGTGAAGCAACACCAATACCAAGCAAAGGTTTGAAGTCGATCATGATCAGTTTGTTTTTTTTGTTACAGTAGAGTAGAGCGGGAAGGTGAATATTGTCCCCTTCCCGCTCTACTCTACTGTCCCTCTGTGTAAATTTCTTCAATTTCTATAATTTCCGGTTTTAATCTTCTCCAGCAGATCCGTTAATTCATTATATTTTTCAATATTTTCAGCGGCAACATTATTCTTTTCTCCCAGATCGGTTTTAAGATTATATAACTGCGGGACAGTATCATTACCTGTTTCAATGTTAGTATTGACATTAAGTCTGGGTCCCGGTCCCGGTTCGATGATCTTCCAGTCGCCCCTGATCAGGGAAAGTCTTCCGTTTGATGAATGTTCCACAAGCCATTCACGTCCTGTTAAGGATTTTCCGGTTAATGTATTTAGTTCATCGAAGCTGTCGGGGCCGGCATCGGGGGGCATAGCCTGGCCTGTCAGTTTTGCGAATGATGCCATCAGGTCTATCTGGCTGAACAGAGCGTCAGTAGTACCATGTTTTATTTTTCCCGGCCATCTTACAATGAACGCAACACGTGTACCGCCGTCAAAAGCGCTGTACTTTCCACCTCTCAGCGGACCGGCGGGTTTATGATCTCCAAGCTTTTCAACAGCATCATCCTTATAGCCATCGTCAACAACCGGGCCATTGTCGCTGGTGACTATTATCATTGTTTTATCAGAAAGGCCAAGGTCATTAACAGCTTTTACGATCTCTCCGACTGACCAGTCAAATTCAAGGATTGCATCACCTCTGGGGCCCATTGTGCTTTTTCCTGCAAATCTTGGATGAGGTAAACGAGGGACGTGGATGTCGTGAGTTGCAAAATAAAGAAAGAAAGGGCTGTTCCTGTTCTTTTTAATAAAGTCAACAGCTTTACCGGTTATTACGTCAGCTATATCTTCATCGATCCAGAGTGCGGATTTACCTCCGCTCATATAACCGATCCGGCTTACTCCGTTAACTATTGTCATATCATGGCCGTGACTCGGATGCATTTTAAGGAGTTCGGGGTGGTCTTTCCCGGTTGGTTCAGACAATAATGGTTCGGAAAAACTTACTGTTATCGGATCATTGGGATCCAGTCCCACCACCCTTCTGTTTTCGACAAAAACACATGGCACCCGGTCGCCCGTGGCAGGAATCAGAAAATTATAATCGAAACCTATATCCATTGGTCCCGACATTATTTCTCCGTTCCAGTCTGCACCACCGGCAGGTCCGAGTCCGAGATGCCATTTCCCGACAACTCCGGTAACATATCCGGCATTCTTAAAAATTGAAGCAATAGTTATTCTTCCCGGTGTTATTATAGCCGGAGCATCACCTGTGGCAATACCGGTACCTTTTCTGCGCCAGGCATATTCACCCGTGAGCAATGAATAGCGCGAAGGGGTGCTTGTCGCTGAAGTACAATGTGCATTCGTAAATAGTAATCCCTCTCCGGCAAGCCGGTCAATATTTGGAGTTGAGATACTTGTTGCACCATAACAACTTATATCTCCATAGCCAAGATCATCTGCGTTGATGATAATAATATTGGGTCGTTCGGGGGTTGGGTTACAGCTGATGCCTGCAGCAGCGAGAGATATTAACCCCATTGAATTCCGGGCAAATCTTAAGTTACCTTTGAAATTGTTCATTTTTCGTATGTGAATTGAAAATTCTCTGATGTCTGGTGAGCTTCTTTCATAATTTCTTCCATCCTTCTGACAATATCGGGATTTGATGAGGCTACATTTTTAATTTCACCAATATCGGAGGACAGATCATAAAGTTCAGTTGCACTCTGTGGAGTTTTGTTTATATTGAGTTTAACAGCTTTCCAGTTACCCATTCTGACTGCCATCTTCCCGCCCTGTTCATGGAATTCCCAAAAGAGATATTCATGTTCTTTTTGTTTGCCTTTTCCAAGAAGTGTCGGCAGGAAAGAGATTCCGTCTGTGTTTTCCGGATAGTCTGCACCAGTAATTTCGGCAAGGGTAGGCATTATGTCCCAGAATGCCGAAATATGGTCAGTGCGGGAACCTTCTTTTATTCTGTCCGGCCATTTGACAAGCATGGGAGTGCGTATGCCTCCCTCATACATATCGCGTTTGTAGCCTCTTAGTTCACCGTTGCTGTTAAAGTAGTCAGGATCAGCTCCGCCTTCAAGATGTGGTCCGTTATCAGATGCAAAGAAAACTATAGTATTATCTTCAATTTCAAGTTCGTCAATTTTTGCCAGGATCGCACCGACATTATCATCGAGTTGTTTTATCATGGCTGCAAAAGCTGCATGGCCTTCAGGCTGGGAACCGTATGGTCCAAGCCTGAAATCAGGACCGGAATCTGTTCCCTTAAAGGATTTCTCGGGCTCGAATTTTCCTCTGAACATTTTCATATATTCCTCTTTTGCAAAGAGTTCGGCATGGGGGATCGTTGTCGGATAGAATAAAAAGAATGGTTTGTTGCTGTTCTTTTCAATGAACCTGATGGCTGCCTGATGAATAACGTCAGCACTGTAAGCTCCGGTTTTTCCGCTGTCATTTTCATGAAGTATGACTTTTTCATGATTGTTCCATAGATGGCCGGGATAATAATTATGGGCAAGGCTCTGGCAGTTATAACCAAAGAACTCATCTATACCCTGTTTATTCGGATCTCCTTCCGTATCAATATATCCCAGTCCCCATTTTCCAAAAGCACCTGTTGTATATCCTTTAGATTTGAGCAATTCTGCCATAGTATATGAGTCAGCCGGCAGAGGCCATTGTCCTTCCGGTTCCCATCCCCTGTTTCCCCTTATGGGTGTATGGCCTGTATGCTGACCGGTCATTAATGATGACCTTGAAGGTGCAGAAACTGTGCAACCGGTATAATGTTGTGTGAACATCATTCCATCCCGGGCAAGTCTGTCTATATTCGGGGTTGAAAATTTTTGTTGTCCGTAACAGCTCAGGTCGCCATAACCGAGATCATCAGCCAGAATAAAGATGATGTTGGGAAGTGGTTTTTCCTTCTGGGCGCATGATACGGCAGCAAGGGAAACCAGAAGTGTCAGCGGGAGTTTTGGGGTCATGGATTGTGGAGATTTATTGGTGGTTATTATGGTAATACGGGTTGAAAGTTTGGAGTTTGGAGTTTGGAGTTTAGAGTTAAGGATTTAGGGTTAAGGGTTCAAGTTAAGGGTGCGGATTTTTATGCTGAAAGCTTTCTGAGGGTTTTTGACAAGGATCTGATCAATATCATTATCATTCAATCCTGCCAGTTTCAATGCAGGAAGAAGATAATCAAATATATCAGTAAATCCGTTGAATGTACCTCCTCCGGGTTTGGCAGGGTCGTACCAGCCTGAGTCATGAGAAATAAGTATCCTGTCAAGCAGGTTTTTCTTCTTCATCTCTGATATCCTGTCGGCATACCATTTTATACTGTTCGGAGCGTCCTGGTCCAGTTCCTGCCTTTCACGGATATTATCAAGAGATATCCATGCACCATCTTCAGCAGCCCTGATATTGCTTTCGATACTTCCCCTCTGGGCATGGACCCAGATAAAGGCTGAGGGATGGATGTTATATTCCTTAAGTATATTTATCTGTTCAATTGCAGGTTTTTCAGGTCCGGTATGAGATGCAATTGTCAGTCCTGTTTTAAGGTGAGCCAATGCAGCTGCCTGAATGATTTTCCTGTGCTCAGATGAAAGAGAGTCAGACGGATCGACTGCAATCTTTATGAAACCGGGCTTAATACCTGTATTTTCGATTCCGCTTTCAAATTCCCTGATCCATAAAGCTGCAACCTCTTCCGGTTTTGCCCGATAAAAGCTTTGAGGTACATACAGGTTATTCCTTGCCCCGTAATATCCTGTATTTGTAATAAAATTCAGTCCTGTTCGTTCTGACAGCTCCTTGAGCAATAATGGATCGCGGCCCAGATAAGCAGGAGTACACTCGATAAATGTACAGACGCCTTTCTTCTTTATATCATCTATAAAGGGTAAAGCTTTATCAATAACTTCTTTCCTGTTCCACCTGAAATATCCCGTACTGTCTGCTCCTATGAAATCAACCAGAATGTGTTCATGTTCAAGAGTTATACCGGTCTGTGAAGAGGGTACAGGTCCGTTTACAGTCATAATATAATCTCCCGGGTCCTTTTTGCAGGTTATGATTATTATCCCAAACACCAGAAAAAGTATCAGCCAGAGTATGATCTTAAGGTCATCAAATTCATCTATATCCATCTGCTCAGGATTTGAAATGTTTTTTTTGTTTCGTAAGCAATAAAATTAGGATAATTTATGAAAACAATCATCAAAAATGAAATTCAATGTATGTAAAAGTGAGATGATCAAATATCATTCTAAGGAATGTTGCCCGTATAACAACATAGTTAAAAATGTTTAAATTATCACTGAAAAACATGACACCCGGCACTAATAAAGGCTAACATGAGCGGGATTTTTTATCTTGCATTTTTACATTAAAAAGCATTTTTTGGAGTATTTTTGTCAGCCGTGTCTGAGACAGCGGATAGGTTCCTGACAAAAGGGACCTCCATTAAATTAAGTGAAATAAAAGGTTAATTATAAGTATAATATGAAAAAGATTTTAATGATTATTCTGTCGCTTGTGATTGTCGGAGTAATCGGTTATGTTATATACCTGATTGTATTTCAGGAAAATTCAGGTTCTTCTGCAACAACAGGGGAAGCAGTGGATCTGTCAACCGGGGGTCAGGCTGTAAGTGAGTGGAGAGAAGAAAACAGGACAGGTATTTCTGCAGAAACAGGATTGCTTAAATCATGGCCGGCAGAAGGGCCTCGTCTGATATGGATGAACAATGAACTGCCCAAAGGTCACTCGTCTGTTACATTTGGTAATAATTCCATATACCTGACCGGAAATGATGATGAGAATGATATTCTTATATCGCTTGATGCGTATGGCAAAATAAAATGGCAGACTCCATATGGAAGGATGTGGAAAGCTTCTCATCCCGAAAGCCGGTGTTCGCCCACAGTGGAAGGTGACAGAGTTTATGTTTCAAGCGGCTTTGGCGACCTTGCCTGTATTGATGGTACCACCGGAAAAATCCTGTGGTCAGTTAAAGCCAGCGAGATCAATAAGGGAACTTATGGCTCCTGGGGTATAGCTGAATCACTTATAATTGACGGGGAGAAAATATACTATACTTCGGGCGGCCCGGAGACTATGACAATAGCCTTAAATAAGGCTGACGGAGGGCTCATCTGGAGGACAGAGAGCCTGAATGTTCCGGCATCATATTGTTCTCCGGTTCTAATAGATTACAATGATTATAAGCTTCTGGTCAATGTTTCACCGATATATGTCTATGGAGTTGATGTAACCGACGGCACAATTGTCTGGAAGATTAATCACCATCAGGCTCTTGGAAAAGAAGGTGAAGGAGATGATGGCCAGATACTTTGTGTAACTCCGGTATATAAGGATAATAAGATATATTTCACGGGTGGTTATAATCATGGCAGTCTTCTTATTGAACTTGCTGATAATGGCAGGAAGGCTTCAGTAAAATGGACCAACATGGATCTTGATGTCCATCATGGTGGTGTGGTGCTGATCGACGGATTCATATATGGCTCCAACTGGATAAATAATGGTAACGGGAACTGGTGCTGTGTTGACTGGAATACCGGTAAAACAATGTGGGAACAGCACTGGAAGTGCAAAGGTTCAATAATATATGCCGACGGATTGTTATATATTTATGATGAAAAGACAGGATTTGCGGGGCTTTTAAAACCGGATCCGGGTAAGTTTGATCTTGTGAGCAATTTCAGGATAAAAGCCGGAAGCGGCCCTTACTGGGCACATCCGGTCATTCATAACGGTGTTCTTTACCTAAGGCATGGCGAAGCGCTGATGGCGTATGATATTAAAGAAAAATGATACAATAATTACAGTAATTGTTGCAGCTGTATTTGCAACTCTTCTGATCTGGTGGATTGCGGATGATCATTATCCTTCGGAGATTATAGCCCGTATTCCGGGCATGGATAACCGTCCTAAGATTGAACCCCGGGCGGACTCTGTGATAATCGGCGAATTTTTTGACACTCTGAACAATTTCGATGAGCTTGTTCCCGGAAACTGGCCAAGGTTCAGGGGTACGTATTTTGATAATATATGTCATGATACGATCTCAATGGCAGAATCCTGGGATTCTGCAGGACCGCCTTTGGTATGGAAGGTAACACTCGGAGAAGGATATGCCGGACCGGCAGTTTTTAACGGCAGGGTTTATGTAATGGATTATAATGAAAGACGCAAAGCCGATATGCTGCGCTGTTTCTCACTTAAATCCGGTACGGAACTCTGGAGACGATGGTATTATGTCGACATAAAAAGGAACCACGGATATTCCAGAACTATTCCCGCAGTGACAGAAAAATACCTTGTTTCAATTGGTCCCCGTTCACATGTGATGTGTCTTGATCCTCTAACCGGTGATCTCAGATGGACCATCGATATGGAAAAAGAATACGGGATACCCGGAAAATCAAAAGGAAGGATCACGCCGGATTTTTACTCAGGACAGTGTCCTCTGATAGATAATGATGTTGCTGTGCTTGCTCCGGGAGGGAAAGCACTTATGATAGGAGTCGACTGCGAGACCGGTAAAATATTATGGAAAACCCCAAATCCCGATACTTTAAGAATGTCGCACTGCTCAATAATGCCGATGATATTACATGGCAGGAAGATGTATGTCTATAATGCGGTTGGTGGTGTTTGCGGTGTTTCAGCCGAGGGTGAAGATATCGGTAAATTATTATGGCAGACTACAAAGTGGAGTCCGGCGACAGTTGCGGCATCACCTCTTCTTCTTGAGAATAATGAGATTGCGGTATTTGGCAGTTACGGAGCCGGTGGCGCAAGAATTAAAATTAACTTTAACGGTTCGGAATATTCAGCTTCTGTAATTGAAAGCCATAAGGCTATGGAAGGTATATCAAGCGATCAGCAGACACCGGTAATACTGGGAGATCATATCTGGTCGATAATGCCTGAAAATGCAGGTCCGCTTAAAAAACAACTTGTTTGCTACCATAAATCAGACCTTCGCCTTACGGTCTGGACAAGCGGTAAAGATAACAGGTATGGACGAGGACTGGGACCTTATATAGTTAAAGGAGATAAAATGTTCCTTCTGGATGATGATGCAAATCTTTATTTCTTTAAGATTGATGGCCCTTCCGCAACATTACTCTCCCGCTATAAGCCTATTGATGGAATTGAAGCCTGGGGACCTATGGCTATTGCAGGTAATTTCCTTATTATGAGGGATGCAAGGAATCTGTTATGTCTTTTTATTGGTAAGAACAGTTAAAATGAACAAAAAGATTTATGCTGTCATATCATTACTTATTATCCTGTCATTTATAGGGTATATAATCTACGATTCCATTTCATCGGGAGGTGCTGATAATACGGATAAGGAAACAGTAAAAACTTCTGATCCTCCTGATATGTGGAGGATAGAAAAAGATTTGCAGCTTACTGAAGGACAATTGCTTTCAGTTGCTGTATCGGCAACGGGGAAGTTGTTTCTCGGAGGAGATTCCTATCTCGCCTGCTATGATGAGTCCCTGACAGTAATCTGGAAGACGAAAATGCCGGGAAAGATTGGCGCCATATCTGTTTATGGTGATACGGTTTACGCGGCAGCAGGTGAATTATTGTTCCTTGTTGGCAGTGATGGCAGGATAATAACAGAATGGGGACCATATGAAGCAAACAGCATTATTACTTCAGTCTCAGCAGGAAGACGATACGTAGCTTTCGCTGATGCAGGGACAAAACGGATATTCATCCTCAGGAAGGATGGTGAAGTGGTCTCCATGGCAGGACAGGGCAATGATAAATTCATTATTCCAAGCGCCTATTTCGATGTTGCATTCTCAGGTGAGGATACTGTCATGGCTGCCAATACGGGTTACAGAAGAGTAGAAACCTGGTCAGCAGATGGGGTGAAGCTGAGTCAGTTCGGTGAACCGGGTACAGCACCGGGCGCATTCTGCGGATGCTGTAATCCGGCACATTTTGCTGTTATCCCCCAGGGCTTTGTGACTGCTGAGAAAGGAATAAACAGGATCAAGATTCTCGCAACAGATGGATCCTTCATTGAATTCGTTTCATCACGGAACAACTTTATTGCCTCTGTTCCCCTTGATGTTGCGTCAAATGACGGGAAAACTATTTATGCTGCAAACCCGGCCGATTCAAAGTTGTATGTATTTAAACGAAATTAACATGGAACAGGTCACTGAACAAAAATCCAGAGCTGACCTGTTGGGAAGCAGGTTCAGAAGAGATGCTGAAAATGACTTTTGAGTAGTATATATAATAAAGGTATAGATGAAATCAGGAAAATTGGTGACCCGGATGGAATTCCTCAGGGGGCTAATCAGAATAGTGATGATAGCTTTTCTGGCCTTTATTGCGGTATCACTCGGAACGAGAGCTGTGACGGGGGAACAGGATTGTTCAGGATGCCCGGGAAATGGAGTGTGCAGCGAAGGAGAGTGCGGGAAATACAGAAGGAAGCAGGAAAGAAGAAGTAAGAAGGAAGAAACAAGAAGAAGGAAGAATGACGAATAACGAATGAAGAATGAAGAATTGTTTATGGAAGAAGGAAAAAATAAATATCAGTCGAGAAGGGATTTTGTAAGAAAGGCAGGTAAGGTACTGGTCGTAGCGCCTCTTGTTGCCCTGCCTGTTGTACTTGCAAAGAAGACAAATGCATCGGGTTTTGTATGGCAGATCGATCCTTTTAAATGTACCCAGTGTGGTCAGTGCAAGACAAACTGCGTGAAGACACCTTCGGCAGTCAAATGCTATCATGCCTATGTAATGTGCGGATATTGTGATCTCTGCGGAGGATATCTCAGGCAGGGTGTTAAAACAATAAGTACTGCTGCTGAAAATCAATTGTGCCCGACCAGCGCTATAACCAGGAAATTTGTTGAAGAACCTTATTTTGAATATACAATTGATGAAGGGCTCTGTGATGGCTGCGGAAAATGTGTAAAGGGATGCGTTGATTTCGGCAACGGATCATTATATCTGCAGATCAACCAGGATCTTTGTGACGATTGCAACGATTGCCTGATAGCCAGGAAATGTCCATCGGATGCAATATCAAGAGTACCGGCTGATTATCAATATATTCCAAAGGAAAAGGATGGCGTATTACACAAATGACAATAACAAAATCGTAGGGGCATTACATGTAATGCCCATTGAACAATAGGGCATTGCATGCAATGCCCCTACAACGATAAACCGAAACAAACGAATAGTGAAAAAGAAACTGTTTCCATATTTAATAATATTTATCCTGCTTACCTGGCATATTGTTCTGTTTGCCCAGGACAGGTTTCCGAGGCCGGAGTTTGAATCCGGTTATGTATATCCTGAACACCAGATGCCCTTACAGCGTTCGCATATATGGGAATATATTGATGTAATCGTTCTTATAGCTGCACTTTCAGTTACATCATGGCTCGCGATAAAGCGCAGGTCAAGGCAGGGATTGATCTGGATGTCGGTATTCTCTCTTGCATATTTCGGATTTTACAGGGAAGGTTGTATTTGTTCGGTAGGTGCAGTTCAGAATGTTGCGCTTGCGATGTTCAACAACTCTTATTCAATACCTCTTACAGCATTATTATTCTTTATAATCCCCCTTGTATTTGCACTTTTTTACGGAAGGGTATTTTGTGCCGGTGTTTGTCCGCTAGGGGCTATACAGGAACTTACAGGATTTAAACCGGTTAAGCTTCCTAAAGCAGTTGAAGCTGTCATGGCAGCGGTTCCGTTCATTTACCTCGCTGTTGCGGTATTATTTGCCGCTCTCGAAAGCCAGTTTATAATCTGCCGGTATGATCCTTTTGTTGGAATTTTCAGGCTGGATGCACCCTATACAATGATAGTGTTCGGAGCCCTGTTGCTTTTGGCCGGTATATTCATAAACAGACCCTACTGCAGATATCTTTGCCCTTATGGAGTTCTTCTTAATATATTTTCGCGATTCTCCCGCAGACATCTGACAATAACTCCGGCTGAGTGCATAAACTGCCGGCTCTGTGAGGATTCATGTCCCTATGATGCCATTTTGCCATCTGATCCGGTTACGAGTGAGGAAGATTCCGGGAAGACGAGAAACCGATTTTACTTATATCTTCTGCTTATTCCGGTTTTTACTGCCGCTGGTGCACTTATTTTCCATAATCTTGCTCCGGCCCTGGCAGGCATCAGGCAGGAGGTACGGCTGGCAAAGGAAATACGGCTTGAAAAAGAATCAGGCATTGAAGCCGTATCAAAAGATGCTGTTGCATTTAAAGAAGCCGGAAAGACAGAGGATGAGCTTTTTGCCGAGGAGTTACTTATCATTCGAAGGTTCAGGAAAGCTTCTCCCCTGGCCGGCGGATTTCTGGGCTTATCGCTTGGTATAGCCCTTGTCGCACTGACGATCCGTAAAACCAGAACAGAATATAAACCCCATCAGGGAAAATGTTTCAGCTGCGGCAGGTGTTTTAAATATTGTCCGGTAGAAGTTAGAAAAACAAGTTTATGATGAAGCTCACAGAAAAAAATATCAGTATACTTAAACATATCAGCCTGATAGCCGGGATTTTCACAATTATCGTGGCATTTACAATGATCTTCAGCCTTATTCAGCTGAAAACAATAAATCCTCTTGATAATCCGGCCCTTTTAGAGATAAAGGAGCAGTATGACAGCGATCCGGAAAACGCTGCAAAAGCCGAACAGGTGAGGGCAATGGATCTGATGGCACGAAAAGCATATTTCGCATCCAGGCGCCAGGTTGAAACAGGTTCCTACCTTCTTCTTGCAGGTGCAATTATTTTTATCCTTTGTCAGCAGCTCATTTCAGGAAATGAAAGAACAATTCCTTCAATTCCGGGGATCAGGCCTGATGAATCGGCCGGACGTAAGAAAAAGATCAATTATCTGCTTGCATCAGTTACGGTGATTACACTTATTGCTGTTGTTTCATCCTTCATGCTCAGGAGCAATCTTCCTGACCTTTCACCTGGCAAGCCTGGCAAAAGAACAGAACGTATTGCTGCAAAAAGGACTGAAGGCAGTTTTAAACCCGATGCAACCAATTTCCCGTTCTTCAGGGGACAGGACAGTCGTGGCATTGCAGGAGGATCGGGATATCCGACAAACTGGAATGGCGAAGACGGTACAAATATAAAATGGAAGGTAACAATTCCAAAAAATGGTAAAAGTTCTCCGGTGATCTGGGGAAACAAATTATTCATTACAGGTGCGGAAGGCCGGTCATGTGAGGTATATTGTATTAACAAAAGCACTGGAGAGATATTATGGACAGCATCAGCTTCAGGGATACCCGGTGAGCCGGATCAGTTGCCTGAAACGGACCAGGAATCAGGAATTGCTGTATCCTCTGCCGCCGTAAACGGAGATGTTGTTTGTGCAATATTTGCGAATGGCAACCTGATATGCCTCGACCATGACGGAAAGCAGAAATGGGCCACTAACCTGGGGACTCCGGAAAATATTTATGGCTATTCATGCTCTCTGATAATTTTCAATGAACTCCTTCTCGTTCAATATGACTCAAATGAAAAGGTCTCACTCATGGGATTTGAACTAACGACCGGTCAGCTTAAATGGGAAACGATACGTCGCGGAAGGGCATCATGGTCATCACCTGTTATTGGTCATTTTAACGGAGAACCTCAGGTTGTAATTAATGGCAATCCATATGTAAACGGTTTTAATCCGGTAACAGGAGAGGAATTATGGTCTGTTGAATGTATGACAGGAGATGTGGCTCCGTCAGTAGCGGTAAACAGCAAGCTGGCTTATGCTGTTACTGATTATGCGCAGCTTGCAGCAATAAGACCGGGTAGCGGAGCAGCAATAGTATGGTCTGACAATATGTACACGCCTGATGTTTCCAGTCCTGCAGCTACAGATGATCTGCTGTTCCTTGCCACCGGAACGGGCGATGTGGCATGCTATAATGCAATGGAAGGAGATACATTATGGACACATTATTTTATGGACCAGTTCTATGCTTCACCGGTAATAGCCGACGAAAAAGTTTATTTCCTTAACAGAAGCGGTATCATGCATATAGTCAGCGCTGATTCAAAATATGAGCTGATTGCCGAATCATCCCTCGGGGAGGTGGCAGACTGCACACCTGCGTTCTCAGACAGGAACATTTATATCCGCGGGAAACAAAATCTTTATTGCATCTCTGAAAATTGAAGAAAAACGAGGACATAACAAGGGAAAGATCCTGTAATTGTCAGACAGTGAATGTTGATGATATTACTTCAGTTGTTGAAGATATTGTCAGATCGACAGGCCGGGAAAAGGATAAGGTGATACTGATACTTCAGGAAGTTCAGAAGAAACTCAATTACATACCTTCCGAAGCCCTGAAGCATATTTGCAGGATAACAGATATAACACCGGGCCAGATCTCTGGAGTTTCAACATTCTATTCGCAGTTCCGTCATATACCTGCAGGTAAACATACGGTAAAAATATGTTCCGGTACAGCCTGTCATGTTAAAGGTTCCCAGCTTATTTCTGATTCCTTCAGAAGGGTTCTGAAAATCGATGAAACCAGCAGCACTTCTCCTGATAAACTTTTTTCAATTGAGGAAGTGGCCTGCCTTGGATGCTGTACTCTTGCGCCTGTTGTACAGATTGACGGGAAAACATACGGACATGTAAAGCCTACCCAGGCTGACGAGATTCTGAAAGATTTCCTCCGGACTGTTGGAAAAGTATCAGTTACAGGTGAAGAAGTGATTTCAGAAAACTTTGAAGCAGAAGTGAGAGTTGGTCTTGGCTCCTGCTGTGTTGCCGGAGGCAGCAGGGATGTACTTTCAAGACTGATGGAAGTCAGGGATGATTATGATCTGAATATCAGTCTTAAGCCGGTCGGATGCGTGGGCGTCTGCAATCAGACCCCGCTTCTTGAAATTGTTTCAAAGGATAATATTCATTCAAGGTACACAAATGTAAGAAAGGATCAGGTTGAGGATATTATTCTTAAACATGTAGCTCCGGGATCTGTTGGCAAAAAGATCAGACACAGGATAAATGACCTTGCAGATACTTTTCTTACTGATAATATGTTGAAGAGCCCTGTCAATATTCCTGCTGAGACAAGGGAAAAATATCTCAATAATTTTACAAGGAATCAGATACGTCTGGCTACACTTAACAGCGGAATTATGAAACCTGATTCACTTGATGAATATATGCTTCTGGGAGGTTTCGGAGCATTGAAAAAATCTTTAATGTCGGGGGATCCCGGAGGGATTATTGATACGATTACAAAAAGCGGATTAAGAGGTCGTGGAGGAGCCGGATTCCTTACAGGAAGGAAATGGAGTATTTCGGCCGGTACGAGGGGTAGACCAAAGTACGTGGTTTGCAACGGGGATGAAGGGGACCCCGGGGCTTTCATGGACAGGATGCTTCTGGAGTCTTTTCCATACAGGATTATTGAAGGAATGATGATCGCTGCATATGCAACAGGAGCTTCAGAAGGAATATTTTATATCAGGGCGGAATATCCTCTGGCAGTAACCAGGGTTGGTCACGCCCTCCGGCATTGTTATGAAAAGGGATATCTTGGGAAAAATATCCTCGGATCAGATTTCTCTTTCGATGCACGGATCTTTGAGGGCGCCGGAGCGTTCGTCTGCGGCGAGGAATCGGCATTGATAGCGTCTCTTGAAGGGAAGCGCGGTACACCACATCTCAGACCCCCCTACCCTGCTGTTAAGGGATTCATGGATAAACCCACACTTGTAAATAATGTGGAGACTCTTGCACTTGTTCCATGGATTATCAATAATGGTTCGGAATCATTCAGTGCTATCGGGACTGAAAAGAGCAAGGGAACCAAGGTTTTTGCACTTGCCGGGAAGGTTGCCAGAGGCGGATTGATAGAAGTTCCGATGGGAACGACAATCCGTCAGATAGTGGAACAGATTGGTGAAGGTGTTGCTGAAGGCAGGACTTTCAAAGCCGTCCAGATTGGCGGTCCTTCAGGTGGATGTATTCCTGCCTCAGAATCAGATACCCCCGTTGACTATGAGGAACTCACACGAATGGGTGCAATGATGGGTTCCGGGGGAATGGTGGTCCTCGACGATTCAGATTGTATGGTTGACGTTGCAAAATACTTCCTTACATTTACTCATAAACAATCCTGCGGAAAATGTACCTTCTGCAGGGTCGGAACAAAACACATGCTGAACATTCTGACACGGCTCAGCGAAGGCAAATCATCAATGGCAGAAATTGATGAACTTGAAAAGCTGTGCCATTCTGTTCGTAACGGAAGCCTGTGCGGTCTTGGAAAAACTGCTCCTAATCCTGTAATAACCGGACTTAAGTATTTCCGTGAGGAATATGAAGCACATGCAAAAGGTATCTGTCCTGCAAAGAAATGCAGGGACCTTGTGAAATATGTTATTACCGACAAATGTACGGGCTGTACCAAATGCTTCCAGGAGTGTCCTGTAAATGCAATAGGATTTAAACCATATGAAAAGCATGAAATTGACCAGGACCTTTGCACGAAATGTGATAACTGCCGGGTTGTATGCCCGGAGAAAGCCGTTGAATTAGTGAACATAAATGCTTAAAATAAAGATAAATAATATTGATCTGGAAGCCGAAGATGGAGAAACGATTCATTCTGTGGCAGCCAGGGCGGGAATATCAATTCCGGTTTTGTGTCATAAGGACGGAGTTGAACATTATACCTCCTGCATGGTATGCATGGTCAGGGATAAGCGTACCGGAAGCTTCATTCCCTCCTGCACAGCTCTGGTACAGGATGGACAGGATATAGATGCTTCGGGCGATGAGGTTATAGAAATACGGAAGAAAGCCGTTGAACTGCTGCTGTCCGAACACAGGGCTGAATGTGAAGCTCCCTGCAGGATAGTTTGTCCCGCCGGATACAATATTCCACTGATGAACAGGCTGCTGGCTGCCGGAAATTACAGGAAAGCAATCGAAATGATACTTTCCGAACTTGATTCAGAAGATGTCAGATGCCATAACTGTCAGGGTTATTGTGAGAATGCCTGCAGAAGAAAGAAAATCGATAAACAGATATCAATAAGAAATATAAAGATATTCATCTCAAGGAACCTTGATTTCGAAGGTGGCATGGATCATTTGGTTCCTCTTTCCGATTATCAGGATCTTAAAAAGAGATTCTCTTCAAGGCTTGGCAGACTTGAAGATTCAGAGCTGCAGGAATGGCTGAAAGAATGCGATGGTGCAGATAAAAGGTATAGTGAAATTGCTGATTTTGATTCGGCCTGCGAGGAAGCCAGGAACTGTATGCATTGTGACTGCAGAGCTGCCGGAGATTGCAGACTCAGGGACCTGGCGCAGGCATTTTCAATCAAGGATAAAGGGGGAAAAGTTGTTAATGCTCCGGCAGTAAAGAAGATTAATCATCAGACCGGCCTGATTTTTGAGAATGCTAAATGTATTAAATGCGGACTTTGTGTAAGGGTTTGTGAGGACAAAACTGATGAACCGGCACTATGTTTTATAAACAGAGGATTTATTTCGATAATCTCTGAACCACTGACTGATGATTTTGTTAGTATCAGTGGATTAACAGCGGAAAAGTGTATTGAAGTTTGTCCCACCGGAGCACTGAGCCGCTTTAAATGATACGATTAATGAGATATTTCGGATTATTAATACTCCTTGTTTCAAACAGTATTACCTCTTTTTCTCAAAAAACTGGTACTGACTGGTCTGTTTTCAGGGGAAGTCATAGCCTGACCGGAGTATCGGCAAGTGAAATTCCATCCGCACCGGTGTTGTTATGGAGCCTTGCCAGTGATCAGGGCTCAAAATCATCACCCGTCGTCAGCGAAGGCGTCATTTATTTTGCTACAAACAAAGGTACATTGTTCGCAGTTTCTGCCGATGGAAAAGTAAAATGGAAACAGGAAACCGGCAGCCCCGTTGAAGCTCCTCCCCTTGTGTATGATGGCAAAGTATATATTGGTTCAACTGATGGCCTGATGAGGGCCTATGATAAAACAGTCGGGAAAATATTATGGACATATCCGACCGATAACCAGATATCAGGATCTGCAAATGTCTGGATATCCGGAAAGAGATCCGGATTGATCTTCGGAAGCTATGATTATTTTCTTCATTGTGTCAGTCCTGAGACAGGCAAACTTCTGTGGAAAACCGAAACTGAAAACTATGTTAACGGAACACCGGCCGTTGTTAATAACAGGATCGTATTCGGTGGATGTGACGGGATGATGAGGATCACTGATCCCCTGACAGGCAGGGAGAGAAACAAGTTCGAGACAGGAGGATATATTGCTGCATCACCCTCCCTTTCAGGTGACAGGGCATGGTTTGGAGATTATGACGGCAACCTTTACTGTCTCGATCTTGTAACAGGTAAGATGATCTGGGAAGTTCCGGCAGGTGAAGAATCGGGCGCGATCATGGGCATTCCGGCAACAGGAGGCAATGTGGTTGTGGTTGGAAATGAAGATAAATACATGTACTGCTATAATTCAGAGACAGGTAAACCTCTGTGGAAATTCAGGACCAACGGACGTATTACAGGTTCCGCAGTTCTTACACGATCAAAAGTACTGTTCGGCAGTATGGACGGGAACATATATATCCTCGGCCTGAATGATGGAAAGAAGCAATGGAGCTTTAACCCCGGCGCTCCGGTAAGCAGCTCACCGGCTGTCGTACCCGGGAGATTCTATTTCCTGACAGAGGACGGAAGATTGCTTGCATTTGGTACAAAGTAAAAAAATCAACTTATGAAAATAGTTTACCTTATAACCGGGTCGGGAGGTTCGTTCTATTGTGCGAATTGTTACCGTGATATGCTGTATTTCAGGGCAATAAAAAAAGTGCCGGGGATCACTGCAAGTGCTATTCCACTGTATCTGCCTCCGGATAAAAACAATACCGAAACCGGTTTTGATGATCATGTATTTTTCGGAGCTATTTCAATGTTCTTAAGGGAGAAGGTGGGAATGTTTAAGAATATGCCGGTTTTTCTGGAAAAATTCTTTGATCTTAAACCATTTCTGAAGCTTGCAGCAAAGCAGACAGGCACCACCAGCACAGAAGGTTTCGAGGAGCTCACTCTTAATATGATTGAAGGTGATAATGCTTTCCGCAAAAGTGAGGTCGACAGACTTGTAAAATATCTCTCAAAGGATGGCAAACCGGATGTAATTCACCTTTCAAATGCACTTATTCTGGGATTGGCAAGGCAGATTAAGAACCGGTTGAAAGTCAGGGTAGTCTGCTCACTGCTGAACGAGGATGACTGGATAGAGGATATGGCTGAACCATGGAGAAGCAGAGCCTGGCAAATGATAGCTAAAGAGGCTGTTTATGTCGACAGTTTCATCACACCAAGCAATTATTACAAAGAGCTTTTTATTTCGAAGACGGGAGTTAAAGGTAATAACATTAATGTGATACCTCTTGGTTTTGATCCGGAACCATCTTTCGGGGAGAAAAACATTTCCAGGCCACCTGCACTTGGATATTTTTGCAGGATCAGCAACTATAACGGGTTTGATAAACTTGTTGATGCATTTATCAAACTCAAATCAGAGAAGATAATTCCCGATCTCACTCTCAATGTGTGCGGGGGTTATACAGGTATCGACAAACCGTTTATTTCTGAGCAGATTAAGAAGATACGCGAATACGGTTTCCAAAAAAGTATAAAGATCTATCCCGAATTCCAGGGAAATAAAAAAATGCAGTTCTTCAATGATGTTGATGTGATCAGCGTACCTGTAAGGAAATATGACGGTTACGGTTTATATATACTTGAGGCAAACAGTTCCGGTATTCCGGTTGTTCAGCCGGCTACAGGCGCCTTCCCTGAGATAATTGAGAGAACAGGAGGCGGCATAACCTACTGGCCCGACACAATAGATGAACTGTCATCAGCTTTGGTGAAACTGTTTACTGATAAAGAACTGGCAGAAAAGCTGGGTGAGACAGGGAAACGAAGGGTAAGATCGGAACTCTCGCTGGAGAAGATGTCTGAGGGTTTATCCGGAGTGTATAGAAATGTTTAGAAAAGGGTACAAAGGCACAAAGGCCAGGGAAGATATTATTGAAAGAGGTATGATGGTATGATGGTGCGAAGGTATGACGGTATGACGGTATGACGGTACGAAGGGTTGGGAGTATAAGGGTAAAAATTTGCAATTATATACTATGCTCAGACTTGTAAATATTACAAAATCGTTTCCACAGAGGGGGATTGTTCTGGATAATCTGAACCTGGAGGTAAAAGAAGGGGACTCGATAGCTGTTACCGGGCCATCAGGTTCCGGTAAAACCACCCTTATGAACATTATAGGAACACTTGACAGACCTGATTCCGGCGACGTTATTTTCAGAGACAGATCCATTACGACTCTGAATGCTGATGAATCAGCTGATTACAGGAACAGGAATATCGGGTTTGTTTTTCAGGATCATCTGCTGCTTCCACATCTTACGGTTCATGAAAATATTATGCTTCCGCTGTTAGCATATTCCATTGATAAAGAAGCCTATGCTGCTAAGGAGTCTGATGCCGTAAAATTAATGGAAAGGATTGGGATTCATGATTTAAAGGACAAATATCCCTTCCAGATATCGGGAGGCGAAGCCCAGAGGGTAACCCTCGTGAGAGCATTAATAAACAACCCTTCACTTCTGCTCGCTGATGAACCAACCGGTTCACTGGATGCAACAAATGCAGAAGTGCTTGGAAAACTCCTGAAAGAGCTTAATGAAGAACTCGGAATAACACTTTTTGTTGTCACTCATTCCTCCGGTCTGGCTTCAGAAATGAAGATACACCTTAAGCTTAAAGACGGCAAACTTGTAAACTGATGGGAATGCAGGATTTTCATAAAGCCGGTATGTTGAAAATGATTCTCAAATCCATCTTTTTCTACAGAAAAGATGCAGTATATCAGGTTATTATTACAATATTGCTCTCTGCTATAATTACCGGGTCGCTGTTAACCGGTCATTCTGTGAGGAGCAGCCTCAGGAAAACATCTTATGAAAAGCTTGGTAATACGGATATCATCCTAAGCTCAGGTCTGAGATATTTTGATGCTTCACTCGCAGGGAGGATCTCATTATCAACCGGTGATAAATCTGCAGCTCTGCTTGAGACGGAAGGGTATTGCAGCAACTTTGCCACCGGTACGACAGCTCTGAATGTTAAGATATATGGTATAACCGATGATTTTTTCAGTTTTCATGGAGTTGATCCGGTTTTGATAAAAACCGGGGAGACTTTGATTAACTCCGTCCTTGCAAAGCACCTTGGTATAGCAGAAGGTGATGAAATGATAATCCACTTCAGGGAAGCTGATCCGCTTCCGGCAAACGCGCCTTTTGCTCCCTCAAAAGATGAAAACGGATCCATGGTCATGAAGGTAACCAGGATTCTTGGTCCTGAGCAGGCAGGAAATTTTTCCCCGGGCGTCAGTCAGCATATTCCCGGGACCATCTTTCTTAATATTGCTGATCTGGGATCAGCAGGCGACAGTATTAAGAAAGCCAACCGGATCATTGTAAAAAAAGAAGGTGAAGCCAATTATTACAATGTGCTGGCCTCATCAATTACTCCGGGTGATATAGGACTGACTGTCAGAAGATCATCAAAAACCGGTGAACCTGAGATTATATCCGACAGGATATTCCTTGATAATCTGCTTGTGTCAGATATTCTGAGAAAGATACCATCAGGTAAACCTGTCCTTACTTATCTTGTAAATAATTTCACTGTTAATGGAAGGTCTACCCCATACTCCTTCGTTTCAGCTCTACCTTCCGGTTTGTATCCCGGTATTGATACCGATGCGATAATCATAAATAAATGGCTTGCTGAAGATCTTGATGCAAGTACGGGGGAAACTATAACGCTCCGATGGTATGATCCTTCTATTAACCATAAGCTGGAAGAAAAAGAGAGAGATTTTTATATTTCGGAGATCGTCCAAAATAATAGTTTATATTCTGATCCGGCGCTGATGCCCGATTTCCCAGGGATTTCAGGAAGCGTCACGTGTTCTGGCTGGGATGCCGGAGTACCGATCCTCATGGATCAGATACGCGACAAGGATGAAGCATACTGGAACACTTTCAGGGGAACCCCGAAAGCATTTGTAAGCTATGAATCGGGGAAAATGATGTGGGGAAATAATTTTGGTACTGCAACAGCAATAAGGTTTCCCGTTTCAATGACGGAGGAGGAAATCACAGGTTCCCTGACCGGATCATTTAATCCTGAAACAGTTGGTTTCACCGTAACAAATGTAAGGGAAACCGCAAATAAGGGGGCTGACGAAAGTGTTGATTTCAGTTCCCTCTTTCTCAGTCTCAGCTTTTTTATGATATTATCGTGCATTATCCTGTTCTCGCTGGCTCTGTCGATGTATTTTGATTCGAGAAAAAATCAGACGGGTACACTTGTGGCACTTGGTTTCAGAAACAGGTTTATCAGAAAACTTCTTTTCACGGAAACTTTATTCCTGTCAATAGCCGGCGCAATACCCGGACTCTTTCTTGGTTACCTGGTCAACATGCTGATAATCCGGGCACTTAATTCAGTCTGGACAGGAGCAGTTCAGACAAGTTCACTGACTCCTGACTTCAGTATTATTCCTATGGTTTACGGCTTTCTGGCAGTTCTGATAATAGCCTCGGTTATCATCCTTATAAAATCAGCAACCTTTCTGAAAAACCTTACCAGGCCCGCGACCGGTGAATTAAAGAAGCACTCTCCCCGTAATAACCTTATTGTCTTTATTGTTTTTCTGGCTGTAACAATAATATTACTTGTCGCAGCTATTGTCCTGACTCAGAATTCAACACCATTATATTTCCTGGCAGGCTCATTCCTGCTGGCTGCTCTTGTTACATTTATCAGATATGCATATGTAAAGGAAGTACCGAAAAGCAGTGCATCTGATAATATGAAGAGCAATATCCGGAGGAAGTACTATTCTTTTCATCCGTCACATATAGTAACCCCGGTGATTTTTATTGCTGCCGGTATTTTTGCAGTCATGATAACGGGTGCTAACAGGATGGTACTTACCGACAAAATGCTCCGTCCTGAAGGAGGGACCGGTGGTTATCTGTTATGGGCAGAATCAGCAGTCCCGGTTAAAACCAGTCTTAACTCTCCTGAGGGGCAAAAGGAGTTTGGTCTCGGAGAAGAGGACCTGAAAGATCTGGAAATAATGCAGGCCGGCAGGGTGTCGGGAGATGATGCCAGTTGTCTTAATCTCAACATGGTAAGCTCCCCTCCTCTTCTCGGAGTCGATGCATCTGCTTTCATGGAAAGAGGATCTTTTTCTTTTGCCTCCCGGTTAAGAAAGGCCGGTGATGTAAACCCATGGGAGCTTCTGGAAAAGAATCCGGGACAAAATACTATTTACGGAATTGCCGATCAGACAGTGTTGCAATGGGGATTGAAGAAGCGGACAGGAGATACGATGATTTTCCGGGCTGAAAACGGGCAACCTCTCAATGTAATAATTTGTGCCGGACTTAAATCATCTGTTTTCCAGGGATATCTGCTGATAAGTAATAAAAACCTGTCGGTGTATTTTCCTTCTGTTGAAGGAGCTTCAGTTTTTCTTATTGACGGAAAAACGGAATTTTCTGAATTGTACAGGAATACTTTGAACGAGCGGCTTTCGGGATATGGATTTTCAACTGAGGACGCGGGAGAAAAACTGGCGTCATTCTTCCAGGTAACCAATACGTATCTGAATGTATTTGCTGTTCTCGGAGCTTTTGGTATGATAATGGGAATTGCCGGACTGGGATTTGTCCTTCTGAGAAATTATAATTCAAGAAGACGGGAATTTGCATTTCTGTCCGCCACCGGATTTCCGGAATCAGGTATAAGAAATCTGATTCTGAAGGACCAGCTTATAATACTGCTGTGGGGTGTTATTACCGGTACGGTTTCGGGACTTACTGCAACATTACCATCCATTTTAAGCGGCAACGAAATGCCCTGGCTCCTTATTTTGATAATGATACTGTCAATAATTATATCGGGAACTGCAGTCTTATTTATGTCAGTACGAAGTATAAGAAGCAATACGCTTATTTCACAGCTACGGAAAGAATAAATTTATTTCTTTCCTGCCGCAATAAGATGGTTCTGGGTTCTGAAAAATATCATACCATCTGTAATTGCCGGGGCTGTCATGCAAATCTCATTCAATAGATGTTGGGAGTGCACCAACCCGGGTATTCATCCCTGTCAGCTTTCCATAATTCCTTTCCTGTCCTGACATCATATGCAGCCAGAAATGAATTTTCAAGTACATCGCACTGGATGATCACCTTCCCGTCAAATATCACAGGTGAGCTTGCGAATTCCCACTCGGCATTTTTCATAATAAAGAAGGCTGATCTGAGAACTCCGAAGTCTTTTTTCCATTGGAGATTCCCGTCGAAATCATAGCAGTAAAGGCCTTCAGAACCAAAGAATGCCACAGCATATTTCCCGTCCACAGCCATAGAAGTATTTGCATGGGT